>Ga0181532_10000259_pt1 | contig 56081 bp, 37 predicted proteins | sample PEATcosm2014_Bin_33_FD_119768 | JGI IMG/M metagenome (GOLD analysis project Ga0181532, IMG submission 119768) | Peatland microbial communities from MTU Mesocosm Facility, Houghton, MI, USA - PEATcosm2014_Bin11_30_metaG | ecosystem: Environmental > Terrestrial > Soil > Wetlands > Peat | place... | reverse complement strand
CCGCACGCCAATCAGCGCGCAGTTTCGAGGAGAAATCTTGGGCGCATAGCTGAAAATTCTGGCCAGCAAAAGTGGGCCATGGCCTAACGTCGCGGCCAGCGGCATGCCGTGAACGTTTCCGCTGGGGCTGCTCTCCGGCGTATTCATGTCAGCGTGCGCGTCAATCCAAAGACAGCCCACAGCTTGTTTCCGGTCGCGGTAAAACTTGGAGACACCTGCCTGCGAGCCGACTGCCACGGAGTGGTCGCCGCCCAGCGAAACTGGGAAGTAACCTGCCTCAAGAGTCTCGCGAATCTGCCGCGCCGTTTGCCGCGATGTTTCCGTAATCTCCTTCAGGTATTTTGCGCGCCGGTCGCCGAAGTGCTGTTCCTCCGGCAGCTTAACGTGAATATTTCCCGCGTCCTCAACCTGGTGCCCCAGGTTCTTCAATGCCTGGTTAAGCCCCGCGGCGCGCACCGCTGAAGGCCCCATGTCCACGCCCCGGCGTTCCTGCCCGAGGTCGAGCGGCACTCCTAAAATGCGAATGTTCATCGGCCTGCCCCCGTGAGCCAATCGGATACAGTAGCTTCTATCATAACTTATGCCTGGTAGGATTCGTAGCGCACTGACGGACCTGCGCGGAAGAGTAAGGAAGCGCCCGCCCCAGTAGAGGGCCACGGGCTAGCCGCGAGATGGGCAAGCATCGCCACTACCGGCACCGTAGGGAGGCTGCCTATTCCGGCAGTCTGGGCTTGCGTCCGCCATTCCAAGTATCGGGCTTGGGCGTGTCAGTTGGCCAGTACTTGCCCTGCGGCTCTTCCTTCCAACGCTTTCCGCACAGCCCGGAGATCACCTCCCACTCCGGCGCCCCGAGGTCAAAATCGGGATGGTAAACAAATCGCTTGAGTCCGGCACGCTGCGCCGCCGTCAGGATTCGATGCAAGTCCCCGCTCGAAATCGGATCGCCGGCGTGCGGATGGCGTCCGCTCGAGACCCAACCGATCACTTTGTTATCATCTCCGACGCCTGCCAGCGCACGCTGGGTTTCCGAGTAGACGACTTCCGAGAAAAACGCGTCGGGGAACCCTACCAGGTCCATGTCTGCCAGCGAGTGGATGCCTGGGAGTTGCAGTCCGAACCAGGCCTTCACTACCTCGAAGCAATCGCTCTCGCCTAGTTTCGGATTCCATTCAGAAATCTTCTGCACCCATCGCGCAATCGTTCCGTACATCCCATCGAAGCCGCGGTTCCAAAAGTAGAGCTTGGGGAAAACGTAGTCGAAGTAGGAATTCATCCGGGAGTAGTCCTGAGTGGTGAGAATTGAGAAAGCGGAGATGCGCGTGATACCTCCCAGTTTGACTTTCCGATTCAGCCGATCGATCTGTCCGCGTACCGCTTCCATGTGCCGCAGCGATCCCTCCTGCCGCATCCGAAGCCAATAAAGAGCATCCTCGTTGAAGTCGAAAAGCCACAAAGCGCCCAGCAATCCGCCCGCTGAGTAGTATCCGACGCGGGACGGAGTAAGTTTATGGAATTGCTCGAAAAGGTGTGCCGCGCCTCGCTCCATGCGAGCTACATCTATTCCGCAAGCGCTGAGCCGGGACTTCTCGTCATCGGTGATCTCGAAGACTTCCCCGCCATGATGGAAGGCGAGTTCATAAGAGTGCTCGCTGAGGGCGCCGTCCATGATGATCCCGTGAGCTTGGGGAAAAGCGTTCATCGTATCCTGCACGCCCGCGGAAAAGCCAACGGCGTCGAAAGGGTCCTCCTTCAGGGGACGAGACCCTCCCGTTTGGCCTGACCCGAAAAAGTAGATCTCCCAACCGCGAGAGGCAGCGTTGTCTAACATGGTTTGGAGCATCTTCTCTTTCTCGGGGTCTCGCGGCTCCTCCCGCGGTGGCGGTACGCCGAAGGCGGCATAAACTTTGGGGTCAAATGCGAACGTCGGGGATGTCGCTCCAGTGTATTGCCACTGGTAGGACATCTCGAAGGGGGTGACTTGCGAGAAGAATCGCATATAGCCGAGGACAATGCCCCGAATTCCACCCTCCTCCCAGGCATCGAAGGTGCGTTGATAGTCCGCCATATAACGCTCCAGAGGGCCATGCACAAACATCCAGGGCACCATTTTGCCGCCAGGAGATTCAGCGCCTTCCGCTCCGGATTCTTGAATCCCAACTCGTGCCTCCGTTTGAGCTGGTGAGATGTCTCCGGCAAACGCTGTTCCCAATGCGCCGAGCATCATTCCCGCCACAAAATCCCTTCGCTGAATTCGCTTTTGATCTCTGACCGAGTCACGCATTTGTGCTCCCATTCCTGCATTGATCGAGCTGCCGGAATAAACCGTTTCGAGGTTGGGGCGAGATGATATCACACCCATTTCCAGTGAAGCTTGAAAACCCCAGCTCGATGCGCCGTTTTTTCGGCTAGTTGGGCGGATGAATCTTCCCCAGGGCGGAAGCGCCAATCGTGGTATGCTGCTTCGGCATAATTTCCAGGAGGCGCTCACGTCATGCGAAGGCTTCTGCTTATCTGCGTCTGCGCGTTCAACGTCGCAAGGCTTTCCGCTGCGGATGACCGTTTGCTTCAGTGGATGGACAGGATCGCGCAGCAACAGCTTTCCGACCGCGAGGCAGCGATCGCGAAGATTCACAGCTTGAGCGAAGCGAAAGCGCGCCAAGCGTGGGTGCGGGCCAAGATTCTGGAGTTGCTGGGAGGCCTCCCGAACTATGACGGGCCGCTCAATGCCCGCGTCACCGGGCGGCTCGAGCGGCCCCGCTACACGATCGAGAACGTGGTCTTTGAGAGTCTTCCCCAGTTCTATGTGACGGCCAACCTTTACCTGCCCAAAGAGGGCGGCAAACATCCGGCCGTGCTCATTCCCATGGGTCACTGGGAGCAGGGCAAGCTGGCCGCGCAGCCCATTGCAGCGAACCTGGCCATGAAGGGATTCGTGGCGCTGGCCTACGACCCGGTAGGACAAGGCGAGCGCCAACAGGCCTACGACCGCAGGATCGAGGCATCCCTGATGGGCGGCGCGACCGATCAGCACTTTCAGGCCGGCGCACAAAGCATTCTGGCCGGCGAAAACTTCGCCCGCTATCGCATTTGGGACGGGATGCGCGCGCTCGACTACCTCGTCAGTCGACCCGAAGTCGACGCGGATAAGCTCGGTGCTACCGGCTGCTCGGGCGGTGGAACGCTGACCGCCTACATCTCCGCGCTCGACCCGCGGATCAAGGTCGCAGCGCCGGCTTGCTACATCAATTCCTGGCGCCAACTTTTCGCCGGACCCACCGGGGATTCCGAGCAGAGTTTCCCCTTCTTCCTTTCTTCCGGTTTGGATGTGGCGGACTACATCGAGCTGTTTGCGCCGAAACCCTGGCTGATCAACTCCACGGTCGGCGATTTCTTCCCGATCGAGGGCGCGCGCCATGCTTACCAGGAGGCGCTGGACTGGTATCGGATTTACGACGCGGAGAGCCATATTCGCTGGGCTGTTGGTCCAGGGCCGCACGGGACTCCGCTGGAGATTCGCGAGGCGATCTATCAGTGGATGATCCGCTGGTTGAAAGACGGCCGCGGGGACTTTCGTGAAGAGCCCGTGGAGATGGCGCTGGATTCCGATCTCCTGGCGACTCCAACCGGCCAGGTGGAAGGGCGCCAGATGTATCAAGTGATTCAGCAAAGCTTCCGCGAGAGAATGAAGCAAGGGAACTCCGGGCAGTTGCTGGCGGAAATTCGTAAGTGGTCCGAAGATCGTGCGGGCCAGCCGCCGCTCGTGCACGTGCTGCGTGATGACCCTGGCGAGACGTTTCGCACTCAGGATCTGGCACTAGAAGTGGAGCCCGGGCTGGAGATCCCGGGCACGCTCTACGCGCCGCTCGCTTCAGGGCGCAAGTCGGCGGTGCTGCTGGTGGATTTGGATGCCGCAATGGCGGAACGCCTGGCCACGCGCGGCGTTGTAGTTCTGAACTTGTATCCGCGAGGGCTTCCGTTGCCCTCCAACAGCGAAGGTCAAGCCGCTGCCACGCAGAATATCCGCGCCTGGGTGATAGGGAAGAACATGGCCGGCCTGCGCGCCTTCGACATTCAGCGTGCGGTGGACTTGCTGGTAGCGCGGCCTGACGTTGACCCCGGCCCCGTCCGCGCCATAGCTCGCGACGTATCTGGCGTGTGGCTGCTCATGGCGGCCGCTGTCGACGCGCGCATCGGCAAGATCTGGCTCGACGGCACTCCCCATAGCCTGCGAGCCGCTTTGGACGTTCCGATCTCCAGAGACTTGCACGACGCGGTCACCCCGGGATTCGCGCTTCACTGGGATCTGGACGATCTGGTAAAGACTATGGCTCCGCGCCCGGTGCTTTGGAGCGACCCCACCGACTGGCTGCAGAGGGTTGTCCCACACCTGCCTGGCTTTCTGTATCGCACTTTCGGAGAGGCGGACGACCGGTTTATAGCCGAACTGCTGAAGTGAACCACCTCGTAGTGGAGCCCTTGCGTTCCCCCGAGACTTATCTGGTAGCGGTGAGTTTACCTCGCCATGTGGCGGCGTAAAGCCGCCGCTACGCCAAACTGAGACGCTACCCGCGAGCCGCAGCGCTTGACCTGCGGGCCGCCCTTATGTTTTCCTGTAGCTCTTGAAGCTTTGCTTTATGCTGGTGACGGATTCACAAATTACGCCGACGCTATCGGGCTCGAACGAACCGTGGTTCGCGATTTACACCCGCCATCAACACGAGAAGACCATTGCCCAGGTTCTCTCCGCCAAAGGACTGCAAGTCTTCCTTCCGCTTTACAACAGCACCCGGCGCTGGAAGGATCGCTCCGTCCAGCTCTCGCTTCCCTTGTTCCCCTGCTACCTATTCCTGCGCGGAATGGTGGAGCGGCGGCTCCAGGTGGTGACCACGCCGGGGATCGTTTCCGTTTTGAGTGTCAATGGTGAACCGGCGGTCATTCCTGAATCCGAAATCGAAGCGGTCCGCAAAGCGATCGAATGGGGAAATCGCGTCGAACCTCACCCGTTTCTGCGGACCGGCGACCGGGTGCGCGTAATAGCCGGACCATTGCAAGGGGTGGAAGGGATTCTGGTCCGCCAGAAGAACTTGTACCGGCTGGTGCTTTCCGTGGAATTGCTGGAGCGGTCCGCCGCCGTGGAAGTCGACGTCTCGTCCGTGGAGCGGGTTGCGAGCGGCCGCCACAGCTCGCCCTGGGGACGAAGCGGGGGGGATTTGTGATTTGCGATTTCTGATTTGTGATTGCTGAATCGCGAACGCTTGCGTCAATTAGAAATAACCAATCACAAATCACCAATCGCCAATGTCAGGGTTCGTCGTTGTCGAACCTCTCCTTGTATTCCATCTCATCGGGCTTGCCCGGCGCCTGAACGCTGATCTCGATGCGGCCCATGCGCAGGCCGGAGGAGTACGCGCTAACGGTAGCGTGGCCCGTGCGGCCGGTGGCGCGAAAGGCCATCTGCGTGAGCCCCGCCACAGTATCCAGCGTCCACCCCGTTCCGTGGCCAAGCGAGCTTTGCCGCAGAAGCTCTCCCGGCCCGTCGGAGGTGAAGGTCACGGGACACGAGGCAGAGGGAACCACCACGCCGTTCCCGTCCACCACGCGGGCGGTGATGTAGGCAAGGCTTTCGAGGTTTCCGGACTCGAGTTCGCGCTTGTCTGCGTCCAGCACCAGGTGATGCGGCGCTCCCGCTGTACGGCGCTCTTCGCGGATCTCCTTACCCGCATGTCGAGCCACCGCCACTAATGTCCCGGGCTGGTAAGGGACAGTCCAGACGCGCGGCGGATGCGGCAGTTCTCCGTCAGGCGAATCCTGTTTCGCCCCCAGCGATCTGCCGTTCAGAATCAATTCGACCTCGGCCGCGTTGCTGAAGACCTTCACACTCCTCGCCGTGCCTTCCGCCGCCGGCCACGTCCAGTGGCCGAGGATGTGCACCATGGGCTTGGCCGTCCACTGGCTCTGATAGAAGTAGTACACGTCCTTGGGAATGCGGTAGACGTCGCCCATGCCGAAGGCGACGATGTGAGGGATCACGGTGTCGTAGGTCTCGCCTTCGTAGTCGAACTGGTGCCAGATCATGCCGCCGGCCATCCAGGGGCGCCGGTGCAACTCGCGCAAATACTTCTCGTGGTTTTCGCAGGCCAGTTCTTCGCTATCTGGGCCGCCTCCGTAAATCCCGCGTCCCATGGTTGAAGCGGAGTATTCCGCCACGAGGTACGGGCGAAGGGGAAACCGCTGGTGCAGGCTGTCGGTTTCCTTGCCCACGCCGTGGCCCACCACGTCCACCAGGGCCTCCATCTCCTCGCCCCGCGGTTCGTGCATGGCCACCGGCCGGGAAGGATCGAGCTGGCGATAGCGCGCCGCCACGGCCCCAATCACCTCCTGGGACACCTTGGCCGAGGCATTAACTTCTCCAGCAATACTCCATGTAATAATACATGGATGGTTGCGATCCCGGCGGACCATCTCCTCGGCCATCACCAGAACGTTGGCCGTGTATTCGCGCGGATCGCCGATCTCTTTATTGACCGGCAGTTCTTCCCACACCATCAGGCCGAGACGGTCCGAGGCTTCCATGGTGGCCGGGTCGTGCGGGTAGTGGGAAGTCCTCCAGAAGTTCACCCCCATGGCGCGGAGGATTTCCATGTCCAAGGCGTGGCGCGAATTCGGAAGTGCGTTTCCCATGCCGGGGTAAACCTGGTGCCAGTTCGTCCCCTGCACCTGTACGCGCTTGCCGTTCAGGAAAAACCCTCGCTGCGGGTCGAATTTGAACCAGCGGAAACCCAGCGGGTTTTCGGCCGCGTCGATCAAGTCTGACCCCGCGCGCAAGCTGGAGCGAAGGCGATAGACGCTGGGAGTGTCCGGTGACCACAGCAGCGGGTTCTCGACCACTGCGTCTTGCGTGATCTCGATACGCTGGCGAGGCGGAATGCGAGCCGAAACCGATAGGCTTTTGATCACCTCGCCCTGTGGGTTCAGGACCTCCTGCTCGAGCGTCAGTTCCCGGGCCTGGGGCGTCTCGTTCGCCAGGCGCGAGCGGATCTGGAGCGTCGCCGCGCTCTCGCTGACCGAAGGGGTGAGCCAGATGACATCGGAAATGTACGTGGGGTGGGTAATCCGCAGCCAGACGTCGCGATAGATTCCGCCGTAGAACGTGTAATCGGTCTTGACGGTGGGGGGGAGAGTCGCGCGAAACAGGTTGTCGACCTTTACCGTCAAAACGTTCTCCGATTCGCCGAACTTCGCGTAGCCGGTCACGTCAAACTCGAAGCTGGTGTAACCGCCCTTGTGCTCCCCAACCCGCTCGCCATTCAGCCAGAACTCGGCCACGCTGCTGGCGCCTTCGAATTCCAAGAACACCCGCCGGCCGGAATCCCGGCTGGGGAGCCGAAAATGCTTTCGATACCAGCCGATGCCGCGCCAGTAGCCGGGCGCCTCGTCCCGTGAGTCGAATTGGTTCCAGGTGTGAGGCAAGCTTACGGCGTCCCAGTCCGAGTCGTCGTATTCGGGCTGGTGGGCGTTGCGAAAACGCGGCTCGATCTTTGCGGCTTCACCGTTCGCGCGGTCGAATGATCCCAGCGCGCCGGTCCCCTGCGCCTGCCGGGCAAATCGCCAATCTCGGTTGAAGTTCTCGCGACGGCGAGGGCCAGGTTCCGTCGAGGCAGGCTGGCCAGGAGTTTGCTGGTCAGACGAGCCCGCTCCCGCCGCCTCCCCCGATCGAACCACGAGCGGCGTCGCTGCCGCGCCCGTGGCTACTGTTTCCAGGAATTCTCTTCGGTCCATGCTTAGTCCCTATCCGGTGCCATGCAAAAAGTGGGTTCTTGACCCGTTTTAGGAGTTCGATTTGAGTTCGTTTGCATCAAAAAGCAGTTAGTTTTGAACGCTCCAAAAAAGCCAAGTCCTTTATTTGCATTAGATGGCCGAGTTCGTTTCCGCTAAAAAACATCTTACACGATCCACTCTTCCTTTCCCGATGGGCGAAACCGGTTTCACGCAAAGGCACAAAGTGCGCAAAGGTCGCAAAGTTCTAGCGACCACCACCCCCCACCCCTCCTCAGTCGAGGAAGGGAGTCCGGTGATTCCCCTCCTTGGATAAGGAGGGGCAGGGGTGGTTGATATCTACGCTGGTCCTTTGTTTTCATAGACATTCTCGCTTTGTTCCGCCGAATGCAAGTCGAGAAGTCGAGAGTTGAGAGTCGAGCAGTGACAAACCGTCACCATCCGACCCGAGTTCTTGAATTCGCCCCTCAACTCCTCGACTCCTCAACTCCTCGACTGTTTGCTTTCGACAGGCCATGTCGACCTGTGCGACATGACCGAACTGCGCCGTCGGCGTATCACAGACGTTCGGACACAACGTCCGCGCCAGCCCACCCGCCCCACGGCGCATGCGGGCGGACAAACGCTCGATTGTAACGTATAACTTTAGCTGCACTTTGCCAAGGAATTTCCCTGTAATGGGGTATTTCAGTGACCCAACGGCGTGTTTGAAGGGCTGGGGGAACGACGCCATTTTGGGGATACGATTTCAGGTGCAGTCCATACGAAAGAAGCCGAGGAGAAACGGCACTTCACAGCGGCTCCCTTCAGGAGACAGATAGTCCGGGTTGGGTCAGGAAATCCACTCGTGGTCCGATCCTCGGGTTGGGAGGAGGATGGACTTTACTCGGCTCGCAGTGCTTCGGAGGGTGAGACTAAGCTGGCTCGAATGGCCGGGATTAAGGATGCAATCAGCGAGGAGAACCCCAGTGTCACTACAGCCGCCACGATGACGGCAGGGTCGTAGGGATTCAAGCCGTAAAGCTGGCTGCCCAGGAAGCGCCCCGCTGCGAGAGTGAGAGGAAGTCCCACCAGCAGACCCGCCGCAACTAACGCGAAGGCGCCTCGCAGTAGCAGCGCAGACACCTGCGCTCGAGTCGCTCCCAGCGCCATCCTCACGCCGATCTCGCTCGTGCGGCGTCCCGCGTTGTAGGCGGTAACTCCATACAGTCCGATCGAAGCCAGCACCATTGACAGAATTCCAAAGAAGGAAGTGAGCTGTGCAATCAAGCGCTGCTGCCGGAATTGTCCGTCCACTTGTTCTGCCAGAGTCTGGATCGAAATAATCGGGAGGTTGGGATCCACTGAGGCCATGGCCCGGCGCAACTGATCTGAGGTCAGGCGGGCGCCTGGCCTTGTCACAATGACGATGTCTTGCAGGAAGTGCGAACCAGGGTCAGTATCCTTTCCGGTACTCGGCACAATGTCGTGCTGCGGTTCGGACAGAAAGAAGAAAGGGCCAACGGGCTTATCGAGAGCCGACTCCAGATAGCGAGCGTCCTCGGTGACGCCCACAATTCGGTAAACACGCGACGACTGCATCTCGGTACGCCCGAAGTATTTTCCGACGGGGTCCGCTTGCTTGAAGTACTTCCGCGCAAAGGCTTGGTTGATCACTGCTATAAGCTGCGAATCTGCTCTGTCTTGCTCGGTGATGCCGCGTCCTTCGATGATGCGGGTTCCTATGGCGTCAAAGTAGCCCACTGTGACTCGGTCCCAGCTTGCCCAGTTATCCTCGTGAGGCCCGGGAAGAGGTTGACCGTCTACCCACACGCCGGCGCCCCAATTGTTGCCATTCAGCGGCGAGTACTGGGCGACAGCCACGTCCGACACGCCGGGAACGCTCGATAGCGAGCCGCGGATGCGCCCGTAGAGCGTGGTGAGCTGGTCGGGTTGATAACCGGCCAGGCTCGGATCAATCCTCGCGATCGTGCGCCGGTCCTGAGAGAACCCGAACTTTTGGCTCTCCAGGTTGTGAAGAGCCGCGGTGAGCAGGCCTGACGCAGCCAGCAGTACAAGAGAGAGCGCTGCCTGGAGCACCACCAGAGCCCTTCGAGGGAGCGTGCCCGTGCGAGCGGTGGAACGACTGGCGCCGCGCAGAGCCTCGATAGGATCCACCCGCGTGGCCGACCAAGCAGGTGCAATGCCGAATGCAATGCCTGCGAGGGTCGATACGCCGAACGTGAACAGCAGCACGGGCATTGAGGGTGCCGCGCTGATAGGGACGCCTCCCATTCCGGCAACATGGGGGAAAGCAAAACGCAGAATCAGGCGCGTGCCGGCGTATGCGATCGCTAAGCCCGCTGCTCCACCGGCGAGCGACAGCATAATGCTTTCGGTCAGCGCCTGCCTCACCAGTCGCGACGCTTGCGCCCCCAGCGCCATACTTAACGAGGTCTGCTGCCGGCGCTCCATGCCGCGCACGAGCATGAGGTTGGCCACATTGGCGCAGACGATGAGGAGCACAAACGACGAAACCAGCATCAGGATCTCGAGCCAGTGCTGGTATTCATCGCGCATGGCCGTAATGCCGGCGCCACCGGGCCCCAAGAACAGAGTCTGCTCTGGGAATTTTGTGCGATCGTTGGCGCTCATATCGGCCCAGTGCGAGCGCAGCCACTGCTTGAGTTCCACCCGCATGTCCGCCTCGATGGCTTTGGCGTCCGCGCCGGGCCGAATGCGCCCGATCAGATCCAGCCAGTGGGTGTCGACGTCGTTCGGATCAGCGGCGGATCCCACAACCGGTTCGGTGTTGAGAGACAGAAAGAAATCGGGCGGAATAGAGCGCAACTTATCGCCAAAGAATCCCGGCGGAGTGATTCCCACCACCGTAAAGGGCTCGTTATCCAGGCTGAAGAGCGCGCCAACGACGGAAGGGTCGGACCCGTAACGTTGCTGCCACAGGCGATAGCTCATGACGGCAACGGGAGGGGCGCCGGGCTGGTCGTCTCCGGGGGCGAGCAGCCGGCCGGCGTAGGCGTGCACGCCGAACATCGCGAAGTAGTTGCCGGAAACGAACTCGCCGGGGTAGCCTTGGGCTGCCTCCGCGGCCCCCGCCCGCCGCACGCCGAACAAGCCCCCGCCCGCCTGAAACGCCGCCAACTCCGCAAAGCCCGGTGTGTTGTCGCGGAAATGTTTGTACAAATCGTACGAGAAGATGGAAAACTCGTCCTCCTGGCTGTACCCGCCCCAGTAACAGCATCGCGCCGCCTTCCCCACGCGATACAGTTCGGCCGGATTGGCGACCGCCAGCGACTTGAATAGAACCGCGTGCACCAGGCTGAAAATGGATGTGGTGGCGCCAATACCCAACGCCAGAGTGAGCACCACCGCGGCCGTAAAGGCCGGGGCGTTCCGCAACCGGCGCACCGCATAGCGGGTATCCTGAACGAGCGTTTCTATGAACGGCAGTCCCCGCTGTGCGCGGTAGTCTTCCTTCATCGCCTCAACCGGTCCGAAGTTCAGCACCGCACGGCGCCGCGCCTCGGCGGGGGGCAATCCGGCGCGAAGGTTCCTGTCTGTTTCCTGTGCCAGATGTTCCTCAATCTCGGCGTTCAGGCGCTCCTCGTCCCGGCTTCTGGTCGCCCAGGAGCCCAATCGCTTGACGAACCGCCTGAGAAGTCTCACTTCAGATCCTCCGCTTTCACGGCGAAAAACCGCTCGATGATGGCGGCGGTTTGTTCCCAATCGTGAGTCTCGGCTTGAAGTTGCCTGCGCCCGGCACGTGTCAATCGGTAGAATCGCGCCTTGCGGTTGTTCTCGGAGGCGCCCCATTCCGAGGCAATCGAGCCCTCTTGTTCCAATTTCAACAACACCGGATACAAAGTGCCTTGATTCACGGCCAGCAGGTCCCCGCTGATCTGTTCAATGCGGCGGGCGATGCCGTAGCCGTGCAGTGGCCCCAGCACGTCCAGGGTCTTGAGGACCATCAGCGCCAAGGTGCCTTGTTGGACTTCCGCTCTGTTTTTCGTTTCGCTCGTTGGGTTACCAACAGGAAGAGTAGCATGCCTCCTTTGGGAAAGCAACAGGTGTTTTTAACTCAGGCCGCACCCGGCGCGTAAGGCACGAACCCGTAACCGAAGAAGAGCGCCAGGCGGAAGCTCACTCGGAAGCCTGGTTCGAGGATCGGGGAGGCAAAGGCATTCCCATGGAAGAAGTCCTCGCAGACTTCGGGCTGACAACTCCCCTCTAGCACTAGTTTCCAGCATGTCGTTGCGCCGAGAAGAATCGTTGATGTTTGCGCCGGCACAGAAGAGCCAAACACAAAGGGCACAGAGAAAAGTTCACAAAGCGCACAGAGAAGAAAAAACACGTGCATTTCTTTCTCCGTGATCTCTGCGAGCTCTTCTCTGTGGCCTTTGTGTTGGAAGCTTCCGGTTGCGGCTTTGCCGCGCTGTAAAACCCATCCCCAATCGCCGGTATCGCATATACACACTCGTCGTGATAGTCCCCGGCGCCTCCCTGTGCGTCTCACTAAACGGACCAGCGAGCGGGCGGTCGAAGCTGCCGTGACGCTGGCAAGCGAATTCGTGACAGGGAGGGCATATGAACGTACGAAGTATTAGGTCAGGGGGAATAGCTCTTGCAGCGGCTTTCGGACTGGTCGTAGGCGGAGTAGGCATCAATCGCCTTCGCGGCGACGTCGCCACGTCCAACCCGCCGGCCTCGCTGAAGCTTGCAAGCCCTAATGAAGGTCCAAGCAGGAACAGTTTCGCACCGATCGTGAAGCAAGTGCTGCCGGAGGTTGTGAACATTTCAACCAGCAAGGTGGTGAAAACGAGTTCTTCGGGGCAGATGATGCCGATGGATCCGTTCTTCCGTCAGTTCTTTGGAGATAATTTCGACGGGCAATCACACACACCGAGGAATCCGCAAGCGGAGCGAGAGCGGAGCCTGGGTTCCGGCGTGATCGTCAGCCCGGAGGGATATATCCTGACCAACAACCACGTTGTCGAGGGGGCAACGGAGATTCTGGTCACTACGTCTGACAAGCGCCAGTACAAAGCTCGGGTGGTGGGCACTGACCCCAAGACGGATCTTGCCGTGCTGAAGGTGGATGCAACGAATCTTCCTGCTATCACGATTGCAGACTCGTCCAAAATCCAGGTGGGCGACTTCGCCTTGGCGATTGGCGACCCTTTTGGCGTGGGAGAAACAGTAACCATGGGGATCGTGAGCGCAACCGGGCGGACTAATCTGGGTATCGAGGATTATGAAGATTTCATCCAGACGGACGCGCCGATCAATCCGGGCAATTCCGGCGGAGCGCTGGTGAATGACCGCGGCGAGCTGATCGGCATCAACACTGCGATCCTTTCGCACGGATCCGGCGGGAACGAGGGTGTGGGATTTGCTATTCCTACGAATCTGGCACGTAACATCATGGATCAGATTGTAAGCAACGGCAAAGTGACGCGCGCTTACATGGGCGCCTACATCCAGGGAGTCAGCCCGGAACTGGCCAAGGCCTTTGGGGCAGCGGCGCCTCGCGGCGCGCTGGTGGGCGATGTTGAGTCCGGCAGCCCGGCACAAAAGAGCGGCCTCGAGAAGGGCGATATCGTCGTGGCTCTCGACGGCAAACCCATCACCGACAGCAACCAATTACGCATGAGCATTTCCATGATGGCGCCCGGAACTACCGCCAACCTGAAGGTGTGGCGCAACGGCAGCGAGCACGACATCGCGGTCAAGCTGGGGGAACTGCCAACCGAAAATGAGCGGGCGAGCGCCGCGCCGGAGAATCGGCAAGGGGCGCTTGAAGGCGTTACGGTGGAGAATGTTACCGATCAGACGGCCCAGCAGTTGGGGCTGCCGGATCGTACCAAGGGCGTGGTCGTAACGGACATCAGTCCCTCAAGTCCCGTTGCAGACTCGGGATTGCAGCGAGGGGATGTGATTCAGGAAGTCAATCATCAGAGCGTGACCGACGTCACCGACTTCGCACGAGCCATGGAGAGGGCAGGGAAGAATCCTCTGCTGCTCGTGAATCGACAGGGGCATACGCTGTACATCGCGGCGTAACTGTAGGGAATAGGGAACAGGGATTAGGGAATAGCGCATCGGGATGAGTCGGGCGCTGTTCCCTTCATTCCCCCGGGAAGATGCAGATTTTAGATTCAAGAATTCGGAGCCCGCGGACCGAGGTCTCACACGGAGACTGACGGCCTGAAATGCTTGGCAGAAAAGCAACAGATTACGACCTTCGACTGTGACTCGCCACCGGCCACCGTTAAGAAAGTCTCTAGCCACTAACCACTAGCCACTGTCAGGAAATAATCCCCTTCCGCACGGCATACAAGATCAACTCCGGCACGCCTTTCAGATTCAACTTCTGCATAATTTTTGCCCGATGGGTTTCCACGGTGTAGGTACTGAGATTCAGGAGGTTTGCCACCTCCTTGTTCGATTTGCCTTCCGCGACCAGTTGAAGAACTTCTCGTTCCCGCGGGCTGAGGAGATCGTAGGAATCTTCAGCGCCTGTGCGTCGCAACTTGCGCATGTAATCCTGCAGCAGGACCTTGCTGACCGCGGGGCTGAAGAACGACTTGCCCTCGACCACCGCGCGAATGGCCTGCACAAGATCCGTGGTGGCGGAGTCCTTCAGGAGATAGGCGCGAGCGCCTGCTTTCAGTGCGCGGAGCACGTAGCCTTCGTCGGCATGCATGCTCAAAATCACCACTGCCGTGTCGGGGCGGCTGGCCGTAATCTGGCGTGCGGCTTCAATGCCATTCAAGTTGGGCATGCCGATATCCATGACCACAACATCCGGTTTTAGCGACTCGACCAACTGCACCGCTTGCCGTCCGTCATCAGCTTCGCCGATTACGTTGAGGTCAGGCTGCTGCTGGACCACCAGGACGAGGCCAGCCCGGATCAGTTTGTGGTCATCGGCGAGCAAGACTCGAATGGGTTTCATCATGCTAAGGCTGCGAGAAAGGCTACGGACTGTCATCCTGAGCGAAGCGAAGGATCTCTGCAGTTGGTCAGAGGTTCCACTGCATGTGAAAAACTGCAAAGATCCTTCGCTTCGCTCAGGATGACAAGTTTCCGAATTCGATCACGCATTCGTTCCCGTGGAAAGCGGAAACTCCGCGCGAACAGTCGTGCCGGATCCCGGTTTTGAGTCGATGGTAAGCTTTCCCGCCAGGCGCTTCACGCGTTCTTCCATTCCCAATAATCCCAGACCACGCACCCTTTGCGGATCAAAGCCGCGGCCGTCGTCCGATACGGTGACCAGGATTATGTTCGTCTTCTGCTCAACCGTGACTTTGGCATTCTTGGCGGCGCTGTGACTTGCGGCGTTGTTGAGCGCTTCCTGAACCAATCGATAGATGCAGATTTTATACTCGTCCGGGATCGCTTCCGACACGCCGACGGATTGTATCTCCACTTCCGTTTCGCTGCGGCGCGAGACCTCGCGGCCCTGCCACTCGAGGGCGGCGACCAAGCCAAGATCATCCAGCATCGAGGGGCGAAGAAGCAAGGCGATGTTGCGCACCGTTTCGACCGTGGTCTCGGCGACGGATTTTATCTTGTCGACATGGCCCTTGAACTGCGTCGCGCCGGTGGGAATCGTGGCCTCCAACCTGCCGACTTCCACCAGGAGGGCGCCAAGAGATTGTCCCACTTCATCGTGCAGTTCGCGGGAAATCGACCGGCGCTCGGTTTCCTGAGCGTCGACGAGCCGCGCCGACAAAGCCTCGAGTTCGCTGCGGCTCCGGGAGAGTTCCTGGTAGCGCTGCTGCCCCTGCTGCTCGAGATGGAGAAGGTAGAGAGCGCTCGAGAGAGACAGCACCAGGGCGGCAGTGAGAGAAATAGCCAGCAGCCTTGATTGGCGTGCTTGCAGGCTCGAAAAGCTCGCAAAAATCTCCTGGTTCGCCGCGCCCAGTCGTTGCCTGTTCCATAGGGCTATTCTCTCCGATGTTTCCTGCAGGCGGGCTTGTTCGGGAAGAACCTGTTCATGCAGGAGCCGCAACGCCTGTCTGTGGCGTTCCTCTTGGTTCCACGACAAGACCGGATGCATCATTTCCTGCTGCGCCGCGAACAAGTGTTCAAGGTCCTCGATCAAGGCCCGTTCTTCGGGCTGACGAGCCTCGGGAAATGCGTTAAGCGTCGAATTAACTTCCGCGGTGAGCCGTGAGAATTCACTGGCAGTCAGCCCCTCAGCTTGCGGATCCTGGCTCAGCAAATACTCCTGTACTCGGTCGTTATAGACGCAGATCGACGATGATAGAATCATCAGGGGCTGGGTATGGGCCAAGGCAGTCCGGCGAATGGCCTCTTCCTGCACCTGAAGTTGGCGGGCGAGATCGAGAGCCTCCAGGCCGGTGACGAGCATCAAGGCCAGCAACCCCCCGAAGCCAATCAGCAAGGTCAGGCGCACCTTCTTCGAAGGCAAACCCTCTTGGCGCTGCATGTCGGAGTCGCTCACTTGCGGAAACACCTCCTTTGATCGTCCATCGCCTGAACTCTGAGATCAATGAAAGCACTTTCTCGGCCGCAAGGCAACTTTCTAAGGGATGCAGATTCCCCGGTGATGACGGCGGCCCGAAGGACCGTACTTACTGTGGTTGACACTAACTACAGATTTCAGAATTCCAGATATGGATTTCCGTACGAAATCTTCTGAGTGCATGTTGCTGCGTGATTTATCTTGTATAATCAGGGACTTGTCGGGCAAGTATGAGTACTTCGTTTGGAAGGGAAATTGCTCGCGAAGCGGCAGGGCATGCAGTATCCGCTCTAATAGGAACTTATATCGAAAACTCGAGTACTGAGAGGCTGAGCATGACAAGAAAAGTCGTTGAAATTACAGTCTTGTTGTTGGCAGTGGGTCTGGCCATCTCGACAGGGCGGCTCTGGAGCCAGGCGGTGGCCAACGCGCAGATTCAAGGCCTTATCACGGACCCAAGCGGAGCGGTAGTCCCGAACGCCAATGTGACAGCCAGACAAACCGACACCGGTTTCGTACGAACAACGGTGACCGACGCGAGCGGGACCTACGTGCTCCCGAATCTTCCAGTGGGACCTTACAACCTCGAGGTACAGGCCGCCGGTTTCCAAGCTTACGTGCAGACGGGCATTGTTCTCGAAGTCAGCAATAACGTCACGATGAATGTGGTGCTCCGGCTGGGGCAGGTGAGCCAGGAGGTGCAGGTTTCGGCCAATGCCAGCATGGTGCAGACCAACTCCATCTCTGTCGCTCAAGTGGTCGACCAGCAACGCATCCTCGATCTGCCCTTGAACGGGCGCATCGCCACCTCGCTGGTCATGCTGGCCGGCGCGGCCAACGATACGTCGCCGGTTTATAGCGATTTGACCGGCAGCAAGAACTACTTCAGCGCGGATGCGATTTCGGTGGCGGGCGGGCAGTCAGACGGGACGAATTACCTGATGGATGGCGCCGAGCACATGGACGCCTTTTCCTGGGTGAATCTCCCTTATCCTTTCCCCGATGCCATTCAGGAATTCAGCGTTGAGACCAGCAGCCTTTCCGCGCGTTACGGGTTCCAGGGCGGCGCTACCGTCAACGCCGTCACCAAATCCGGTACGAATCAGTTCCATGGCGACGCCTTCGAGTTCGTCCGCAACGGCGATTTCGACGCCCGCGATTTCTACGCTGCCACCCAGGACACGCTTCGGAGAAACCAGTTTGGCGGCACGATTGGCGGACCCATAAAAAAGGACAAAATCTTTGGCTTCTTCGGCTACCAGGGAACTCGCATCCGAACCGCTTCCGCTCAGAATATCGCTTACGTGCCCACGCAGGCGATGCTGAACGGGGACTTCAGTGCGCTGGGCTCTGCCGCTTGCGACGCCAGCGGGGCGCAAACGTTTACCAATCCTGCCACCGGCCAGCCGTTTACGAATAACCAGGTCGACCCGGCGTTGTTCGACCCCGTGGCGCTTAAACTGCTCAAGTACGTTCCAACCTCCAGCGACCCTTGCGGCTACCTCGCCTACGCCAGTCCATCTCCGCAACGCGAGGATCAATATATTGGGCGGGCGGACTGGAACCAGAGCACCAAGAACAGCGTGTCCGGCCGCTATTTCTTTTCCGACTACAAATCACCTGCCTTTTTCAACAATGACGTGCTGCTGACACAACACCGCGGAGTGCTGGACCGCGCCCAAGCGGCGATTTTGAGCGACACCTATGCAATTTCCCCCACCACCATCAACTCTGCTCATATCGCCTGGACGCGCCTGGCCATTACGCGCGGTCCCGCGGCCAATTTCATCAATTTAACGGATCTTGGCTCTCAGATTTATTCCAATGTGCCCAACTATATGTATGTCGCCGTTAACGGCTATTTTGGCGCGGGCTGCGGCAGTTGCGCGCCCGTCCACCTTGACGGCAATTCCATGCAGGCCTCCGAAGATCTGGACATGATGAAGGGCCGGCATCACATCTCGTTCGGCGGGGAATGGCTTCATTATCAATTCAATTACGCGAACATCTACCAGAGTAACGGCGCCGTCACCTTTAACGGCTACGCTTCCGGCAACGCTCTCCTCGATTTCATGCTGGGACTCCCAAACCAGTTTCAGCAAGGAAATGAAGACTTTTACAGGGGCAGACAGAACTACTTTGGCCCCTATGTTGAGGACGACATTCGGGTGAACAAGAATTTGAACGTGAACCTCGGCCTGCGCTGGGAGCCTTACCTGCCCACCAACGAGAAGTATAAGCATATGGACCACTGGGACTACAACGCCTTCCTGGCAGGGAAGATGTCAGGCATATACCCCGATGCGCCCGCCGGCTTGTTTTTTCCCGGCGAATCCGGCGTCCCCAGTAAGGGCTTCACTTATAGTCGGCTCGCGGATTTTGCTCCGCGCGTGGGCTTGGGCTGGCAACCCGGCGGAACCGGGCGGCAGGTGATTCGCGCCGGCTTCGGAGTCTTCTATAACGTCATGCCGACCGCCTATACGGAAGACCAGAATCAAGGTGCTCCCTGGGCCAGTACAGTGGGTCTATACAGTCAGGGGACCCTGTCGAATCCATGGTTAGGATACGCCGGCGGCAATCCCTTCCCCACGCCTGCGGGGCAACTGACCTTTAATACGCAAGGCCAATACTTTAACTATCCGCTGGTTGCCCACGCAACCAGCGTCGATGTGTGGAACGTTACCTATCAGCGCCAGTTCTCCAGCAACTGGGTGGTTTCGGCGAGTTATGTGGGCAACAAGAGCACTCACATCTGGACAGGAGAGGACGTCGATCCGGATATTTACATTCCGGGCAACTGTGTTGCCGGTCAATACGGGCTTACGGCGCCCGGTCCCTGTTCGACGACCTCAAACACCATCCAAAGGCGGCTGCTCTACCTGCAAAATCCCACAGCCGGGAACTATTACTCGGACATCTTCCAGGCCGATGATGGCGCCAACGCGGAATACAACGCGCTGCTCGCGAAAGTCGAGCACCGGTTCACTGAGAATTACACGATTCTTGCCAACTATACCTACTCGCATTGCATCAGTGAGGCGGACTTTGGCGGCGACCTCGGGCAAGCCAACACCGAGGAACCTTTCAATCGAAATGCTGACCGCGGCAATTGCGCCTTCGATTTGCGGCACATCTTCAATTTATCCCTGGTCGCCCAATCGCCCCACTTTGCCGGCGTGTGGACGAACCGACTGCTGGGCAACTGGCAATTCGCTCCGATCTTTTCAGCTCACAGCGGTAACTGGTTTGAGCCCCTGACTGGCCTCGACAACTCCCTGACCGCGGTCTACAACGACCGGCCGAACGTGACAGGAAATCCCTACACCAGGAGTACCACGGGCAGCCTCCAATGGCTGAACCCCAACGCCTTCGCCCCGAATGCTCTGGGCACCTTCGGAAGCGCCGGGATGAATTCGCTGCTCGGCCCCAGGTACGTGGATGTCGATGTGGACGTAAGCCGCTACTTTACCATTCACGAACACCAAAAGCTGGAGGCCCGCTTCGAATTTTTCAATATCGGGAATCACGTGAACTTCAACGCGCCGGACAATAATCTGCAGGACAACACTTTCGGTCAGTTGATTAATGGCGACGTGGGTCCGCGCATCCTGGAGTTTGCGCTGAAGTATACGTTCTGAACTCCTTACGTGTCATCCTGAGGAGTCCCGCTCTTTGGGACGACGAAGGATCTCCGCAGTTCGTGGTCGACAAGAAGAACCGCAGTGATTCTTCGGCCCCAAAGAACGGGGCCTCAGAATGACAGCGTGGCGGGAGTTATCATGCACCGACGTGATCTTCTCAAATACGCCCTTGTTACCGCCGGCGCCGCGTGTGAAGGGCTGGCTTGGGATTCGCCCCCGCCGCCGGTAAGCCCGTTTAAGCTCGCGGCGATCAGCGACGGCTTCTCGCAGGATTTCGAGAAAGCGCTGAAGATTATGAAGGGCTACGGACTCTCGTGGGTCGAAATCCGAGGCCTTTGGGGGAAGTACAACACCGACGCGACGCCGGAAGAGATCAAGCGTGTTAAGGGCCTGCTCGATCAGTACAACTTCAAGTGTTCGGTTGTCGATTCCGGCTTCTATAAATGCGTGTTGCCGGGCACTAATGCCGTCAGCATTGAAGGTGGTTATCACACCCCATACTCAGGTCAAATGGACCTGCTGAAGCGCGCCATGGATCGGTGTCATGCCTGGGGGACAGACAAGGTACGAATCTTCACCTTCTGGCGCGTGGCCAATCCGCAAGAAATCTACCCTCGCATTTCGGAAGATCTTGCCAAAGCCGCCGGCGTTGCCCAGAGCGGAGGCGTGCGCCTGGTGATCGAAAACGAAGAATCTTGCAACGCCGGGACGGGGCATGAACTCGCGGCAATTGTTAAAATGACTCCGGCGCCCAATCTGGGCTATAACTGGGATGTGGGCAACGGCTACGCCCATGGCGAGGCGGCCTACCCCGAAGGCTACAGCGCTCTCGATAAGACCCGCATCTGGAACATGCACATCAAAGGAATCGAATGCGCTCAGAGCTTCAAGCAATGCCGCGAAACCTTCGCGGACAAGGGTGCGATTGATTTAGCGGGCCAATTGCGCGCGCTTCTGCGCGACCACTACACTGAGACGATGTCACTCGAATGTGAGTCCAGCGCGCCGGGAATGACTCACCAGCAGACCACCGAGCGCTCCCTGCAGGGCTTGCTGCGAGTGATCAAAACAGTTGAGTAGCGCGGACCCCCGCGGGTTGGGGCCCGCGGCTTTTCCGTGATAGTACCCCTAGGTTCGAGAAAGAACCGCGGACCCCAGCCCCGGGGGTCCGCGCCACCCCGCTTCAACCGCAGGGGACGGCAAGCCGTCCCCCCACAAACCTATGAAAGAATACTCTCGCCGTGAAATCCTTTCGTTTGGTGTAGGCGCGACCCTTGCGGGTGCCCTCGGCGACCTGTCGATGGCCGCTCCTCAAGGACCTCACCTGGAGTTCCCTGCGTCTCCGCGCGATCGGCTGGCGTTAACCTCCTGGCCGTTTCGCGAGTTCATTGACAGCCCGCACAATCCTTATCGGAACAGGCAAAAACCTGGCATGGACGTCAAGGAATTTGCGGCGATGGCGGTGAAGGAATTCGGAATTCACAACATCTGCCCCCTGGCCGCCCATTTCCATTCTACAGACCCTGAGTATCTCGATGCCTTTCGTGAGGCAGTTCATCATGCGGGTTCGCATCTGGTTGACTTGGGCCTGGGGGCCGGCAGTTTCTGGGATCCCGACAAGGGCAAACGCCAGGCCGCTGTTGACTCCGGGCAGCACTGGGTCGACCTCGCCATCCAACTGGGTTCCCCCAGCGTTCGGCAACATCTGGGCGCGCCGAAGGGCGTAAAACCTGATGTTGACTTGGCCTCTCAAACGTTGGGAGAGCTTGCCGAGTATGGCGCGTCAAAGAACACGCTGGTCAATCTTGAAAATGACGACCTTCTCAATGAGGACCCATTCTTCATCGTCAAAGTGATCGAAAAGGTGGGCAATCCTTATCTGCGAGCTTTGCCGGATTTCGGAAATACTCTCAGCCGCGGCGACGTGGAATATAATGAACGGGGCGTAGCCGCCATGCTCAAGCACGCCTACGGGGTCTGCCACATCAAGGACGTCGAAGTGGCTGACAATGGCAAGACGTACGACGTTAACTTGCCCAGGATGTTCGAGCTTGCCAAAGCGAGCGGGTTCCAAGGTTACTACATGATGGAATGGGACGGCGGACCCGGCGACCCCTATAGCGGAACGCGAAGGCTGGCGGAAGAGACGTTGAAGTATATCGGTGCGTAGGCGCAGCCCTTGTGATCGCCCAGGGCCACCGCATGGGCCGCGCATACGGGAAGAGCAATTCAAAAGGGCAAAGGTCAAATGGCAAATGATTTTTCATTTCGGATTTAAATCCCGGCTTTACCTAACGATATTGTTTGGTCTTCTTCTGGCTCCACTGCCCGCTGCCGCCGCGGATTCGGTCGAGCTGGTCAGGAAGGGGGACACGGTCGAGGTGCTCATTGGGGGGCGTCCCTTCACCACGTACTTTTTCCCCGCTGACATTGCTAAACCTTACTTTCAACCTCTGCGCACCGCGCAAGGCACCATCGTGACGCGCGACTTCATTATCGGCAACACCATTCCACAGGAGCACCTGAAGGATCGAGGTCTGGAGCCGCATCAGCGTCCGATGTATTTCGGCCATGGGGACATCGACGGCATTGACTTCTGGGGCGAGGCAGTATTCCCACAATATAGCGACGACGCGGTCTTTGGCCGGGCGGTGTTCAAGAAGCTGGAAGAGATACAAAGCGGCGGGGAGTCGGGCGTGCTGAAGGCCGATTTCGAACTCGCTGATCCACGTGGCAGAGTGATCGCAGACGAGATACAATCCTTTGGTTTCGGTGGCGGCGCGGAGGCACGGTGGATTGATTGCGAGATTACCTTGGTGGCTAACCACGGTTCGGATGTGGTGATGGGCGATACCAAAGAGGGAACTTTCGCAATCCGACTGGCGAAGGAACTCAATTCGCCTCCCGGCCACATGGTGAACTCCTCCGGCGCGGAAGGAGAGAAAGAGATTTGGGGAAAGTCGGCGGATTGGGTTGACTATGACGGCACGGTTGCCGGTGAAGAACTGGGTGTCGCTGTCTTCGACAGCCCAAAGAGCTTTCGGCACCCGACGACCTGGCACGCGCGCGGCTACGGCTTGCTGGCCGCCAACCCCTTCGGCTGGAGAGAGTTTTATAAGGACCCGGAGAAGGATGGGAGCTGGACGATTGAACAGGGCAAGACATTGAAGTTTCGTTATCGGGTTTTCATTCACCACGGCGATTACAAGCAAGCCAAGGTTGCTGAGGCTTATCAGGAATTCGCAGTGCACGAAAGATAGACAAGTGATGTAGGGGTAGGGCTTGCCCTACCCTCGGCGGAGAGTTTCCCAGTCCTCGAGGGGACGGGAAGCCGTCCCCCTACACGTTGGCATAGGGCTCGGCAAGGTTTCTGGAGGAGAATAACTCATGTCCAATGATACGCAATTAAGCCGCAGGAGTTTCTTGAAGAGCAGTGTGACCAGCGCGGCGAGTCTGGCCGCCGCGAGCGGTGTCACTTTCTTGACGCGGCCGGAGCGAGTCTTCGGCGCTAACGATCGCGTGCGCGTGGCGATTTGCGGCGTGCACGGTCGCGGCATGGATCACGTCCATAATTACGCGCAGCTTTCGAACGTCGAAATCGCCGCCGTCTGCGACATCGACGAGGACCTCATGGGGAAGCGCATTGCCACGATGACGCAACACGGCATCCCCAAACCCGCGACGTTCGTGGATATCCGCAAACTTCTCGAGGATAAATCCATCGACGCGATTTCCATCGCCACACCGAATCATTGGCACACCTTGATGGGAATCTGGGCGTGCCAGGCGGGCAAGGACGTGTATGTTGAGAAGCCCTGCTGCCACAACCTATGGGAGGGCAAACAGTTTGTCGCCGCGGCGCACAAATACAACCGCATTGTCCAGCACGGCACACAAATCCGCTCCGCCACCGCGGTTCGAGATGGGATCAAGAAGCTCCACGAGGGCCTGATCGGCGACATCTACATGGCCCGCGGACTTTGCTACAAATGGCGCAATACGATTGGCCGTGCCCCCGTCACGGAGGTTCCCGCTAGAGTGAATTACGATCTCTGGACAGGCCCGGCGCCGTTGCATGATTTCACCAAGAATCGCTTTCACTACAACTGGCACTGGTTCTGGTCTTACGGAAATGGCGACATGGGCAATCAGGGCACCCATCAGATGGACGTAGCGCGGTGGGGGCTGGGGGTGGGATTCCCCAATAAAGTGAGCGCCATCGGCGGTCACTTCATGTTCGAAGACGACCAGGAGACGCCCAACGACCTGACTTGCGCCTTCGAGTTTGACCAGCCGGATGGCAAGCGAAAGATGATAACCTTCGAGGTCCGCCATTGGATCACGAATCACGAAGCCGAGATCGGCACTCCAGAGATGGGAACTGAGGAACCGAAGCATAAATCCAACCGTCCGGCGATTGGGCCCATGTCAGGCGGTCACAACACCATCGGCGACATCTTTTACGGCTCGAAAGGGTATTTCGCTACCGGCGATGAAGACGCGGATACCTACGGCGTGTGGCTTGGCCCCGATCAGGAGCCTCAGCCCAAGGTCCACGAGGGCACCGAACTCGCACACTTTAAGAACTTCATCGACTGCGTGGTGAGCCGGAAGAAAGAGGATCTGAATGCGCCCATCGAGGAAGCTTACACTTCCATGGCGTTGATGCACCTGGCTAATGCTTCCTACCGCTTGGGCCGGACCTTGAATTTCAATCCCGATACCCAGCAGGTCATCAATGATTCTGAGGCCGACACGCTGTTGCGCGATGGCGATCGCGGCTACCGCGCTCCGTTTACCGTGCCGGAGGAAGTGTGACACGTCGTGGTAGCGCAGATCTGATGGATTAATCACATCGCGGTCCGGAGGTAACGATGCTCGGGCTGGGGCTAAACGGTATCGGCATCCTCTCTGCGCTTTTGGGTCTTGCGATAGTAATCCGCCTCGTCAGCCGACGCTTAATGCCTGCGCGGGCGTGTTTGGCCGGTGCCGCGCTGGGCTTCGGGGGTTGGCTGGCTTACGTCGTCAGCAAGGGCAAGTGGGGCTCAGCGGACCGAAGCGTTGCCGCTGTGGTCTGGCTTTTCTGGGCTGCCATGGCCCCGTTGGTTGTACCTCTGGAGGCCGGCGTCTTGGGGTGGATGGGCGCAGGCCCCATCCGACGGTGGTTCTTCCTGGCGGCAGGGGTAGTGTTAGCAGTTTCACTAGTTCTGCTGGCTATCTTGCTCGCGAATTAGAGCATACCTGCAGTGCTTCATCACCTCCGCGGGTGAGTGCCCACATCCTTTCGCAAACGGCTGGACTTCCGCGCCTGGGGGACGAGGGGGCTTGATTCGTTTTTCGAAAAGTGGAGGAAGACATGAGCCATGCACATCGTTATGCAAGGAGGCTGAGCTGCTCAATTGTGTTGCTATTGCTCGGCGTTGTGACCGCTGCGGCCCAGACCAAGACTGATGCGCTCAAGAGCGGATTTGAGAATCCGCCCGAGGGCGCGCGTCCTCGCGTGTGGTGGCATTGGATGAACGGCAACATCAGCAAGGAAGGCATCAAGCTTGACCTGGAGTGGATGCACCGGGTGGGTTTGGGGGGCTACCAGAATTTCGATGCTGCGCTATCGACGCCGCAGGTCGTGCCAAAGCGTCTGGCCTACATGACCCCGGAATGGAAGGACGCCTTCAAGTACGCGGTGGTCCTCGGGGATCAATTGGGGTTGGAAGAGGCGATCGCGGGTTCGCCGGGCTGGAGCGAATCGGGCGGACCATGGGTTCCGGCGTCGCAGGGGATGAAGAAATATGTATGGAGCGAGACGCCGGTTGAAGGCGGCCAGGCCTTCACGGGCACAGTGGCGCATCCTCCCTCCAACACCGGGGCGTTTCAAAACCTCTCCATCCGCGACCTTCTCGAGAGGCCGGAGGGCTCCAAGCCGGTTCCGGAATTCTACGCGGACGTCGCGGTGGTTGCCTATCGGGTGCCGGAGAGCGATGTGCCGCTGGAATCCCTGCACCCCAAGGTGACGGCGAGCGGAGGCGACGTTGACGCCGCCATGCTGAGCGACGGAGACCTGGAGAAAGCCACCAAGCTTCCTATCCCAACCGCCGCCGGCCAAAGTTCCTGGATCCAATACGAATTCGCTGAGCCTCAAACCGTTCACGCCGTTAGCATCGTGACGAAGAACCCTGGCGGTATTGCCGCGCTGCTGGCTGGAATTGGCCGCCCGGAGAAAACTCTCGAGGCGAGTGACGACGGGCAAGACTTCCGGGCCGTGGTGAAGCTGCCTGACGATGGAGCTGCGGAGCACACCGTTTCTTTTCCGGCGGTGAAGGCGAAGTTCTTCCGCGTTGTTTTCAAGCGCTCGCCTCCTCCCCCTTTGCCCGCCTGGGCGATCGGCATCGACCCCGCGTCTCTGGGGGTCAGAATTGGCAAGCCGCCCACCGACTACGAAATTGCCGAGTTGGTGCTGCATCCGGGAGCGCGTGTCAGCCGTTTCGAAGACAAAGCCGCCTTCAGTTCTCTGGGCGACCTTTACGAGTTCGCGACGCCCTCGGTCGATTCCGCCGATGCCGTATCCAAATCCGAAGTGATCGACCTGACATCCAAGATGAGCGCGGACGGCAAGCTCGATTGGACACCCCCCACCGGCCATTGGGTCGTTCTCCGGTTCGGCTACTCGCTGTTAGGGATTACCAACCATCCGGCGACCGCTGAGGCCACGGGCCTCGAAGTCGACAAGCTGAACCGCACCTACGTGAAGAACTACATGGAGACCTACCTGGACAGCTACAAGCAGACGGTCGGCGCGGATTATATGGGCAAACGCGGAATACGCTACGTGATTAACGATAGTTGGGAGGCGGGTTCACAGAACTGGACCGATAACATGCTGGCGCAGTTCAAAAAGCTGCGCGGCTACGATCCGCTGCCCTGGTTGCCGGTTCTCGCAGGGAGAGTCGTCGAGAGCGCCGAGGCGAGCGACCGCTTTCTCTGGGACTTCCGCAAGACCATTAGCGATCTGATTGCCAACGAGCACTACGGCCAACTCGAAGCCACGCTGCACGAGTGGCACATGGGCCATTACGGCGAGTCTCACGAAAGCGGGCGCGCCTTTGTGGCGGATGGCATGGAAGTGAAAAAGTTCAACGAAGTGCCCATGAGCGCCATGTGGACGCAGACCCCTGGAGTCAACAAGGAGCAATTCGGCTACAACGCCGATGATCGTGAATCGGCATCCGTCGCCCATATTTATGGTCAAAACCTGGCTGCCGCGGAGTCGATGACGGCGGCCGCCGCACCGTGGGCGTGGTCCCCGGCTACCCTGAAGCCGACGGCCGATCAGGAATTGCTGAACGGCATCAATCGATTTGTTATTCATGAGTCTGCTCACCAGCCCTTGGTTGACAAGGCGCCGGGAATGACGCTGGGGCCTTTCGGGCAGTGGTTCAACCGCAATGAGACTTGGGCGGAAGAGGCGGGCCCGTGGATCAAGTATATTGCCCGCTGCAGTTATCTCCTTCAGCAGGGGCATTACGGCGCCGACGTACTTTATTTCTACGGCGAAGATTCTAACTTGACGGCCATCTTTGCGAACAAGTCTCCCGACGTACCGGCCGGTTACGGCTTCGATTACATCAACGCCGACGGCCTGATTCACATGCTGAACGCGAAGCAAGGGCGAATTACGACCAAGAGCGGGATGGAATACCGCTTGTTGACGCTCGATCCCTACAGCCGGCACATGTCATTGCCGGTGCTGCGCGCTATTCACAAATTAGTGGAGGATGGCGCGGCCGTGGCCGGCCCGAAGCCGACGGACGATCCCAGCCTCGCCGACGACCAAGCGGAGTTTCAGCGGCTGAACGATGAGCTATTCGGCGATGGGACCGGCGAGCATACGGTGGGCCAAGGCAAGGTCTACGCAGGGCAAAACGCGGAGGCCGCGCTAGCTGCCATGAGCGTAGCGCCGGATTTCGACCACACCAAGCCGAAGAGCGACACGCGCCTTCTCTTCGTGCATCGCAAGCTGGCAGATGGCGATCTCTACTTTGTGGATAATCGAAACGACCGCGACGAAACGGTGGATGCCACTTTTCGCGTCGCCGGTAAGGCGGCGGAACTCTGGCACCCCGACACTGGGATCACTGAGTCCGTGTCGTACAACATTGCTGACAGCCGGACCACCGTACCGCTGCACCTGGAACCCTGGGGCACGGTGTTCGTGGTCTTCCGCAAGCCGACCAAGGAAACCTCGCGCACTTTACCCAAGGTCGTGGCGACGGACCTCGAAACGATCGAGGGCCCGTGGAGTGTGGCATTCCAAGCAGGGCGCGGCGCGCCGGCCTCCGTCACGCTGGACAAGCTGATTTCGTGGCCCGACAGCACTGATCAAGGCGTCAAGTACTTCTCTGGTGCGGGTACCTACACCAAGACCGTTCAGGCCCCGGCGGAGTGGTTCAAGAAGGGTGAAAAGCTCTGGATGGACTTGGGTGAGGTGAAAAACTTGGCCGAGGTGAGAGTAAACGGCAAGTCCCTAGGCATCGTGTGGCACACTCCGTATCGAGTGGATGCCACGAGCGCGCTCAAACCGGGCGCCAACGAAGTGACGATCAAGGTGATCAATGCTTGGGTCAATCGGCTGATCGGCGACCAGCAACCTGACGCGACGAAGTACACCTTCGCGGATGTGAAGCCGTACCGAGCAAACTCTCCGTTGCAGCCGTCCGGGCTCCTCGGGCCTGTGCGTATCTATTCAGAGGCCGCTCAGTAACTCGTAAACCTTTATCCCTCTCCCCCTTGGCGGAGAGGGTGGCCCGCAGTCCCGATGCACTTCGTCGGGAGGCGGGCCGGGTGAGGGGGCGTCCGTTCGTGCTACCAACTGACCGCAACAATCGCGTAGGTCTTCATTTCCGGAATCGTAAACGTCGCTGACGATTGGCTGGCTGTGAAGTTGACTGGCCGGGGCGAGTCCCCGCCGACCTCGTACATCTTGACTTCCTTTACCACCTTTCCACCCGGGACTCGCACCGAGCATTGCAGAGCCGAAACCGCAGGCGTCATCGCCGAATCGTAGTTAACCAAGTGGAGAACCCGTCGCTGCCGTGTGTCTTGCTCGACAAGGTTAGCGACCAGGAAGTCCGGTCCCGAGACCTCGAAGGGCAAATCCGCGTTGGCGGCCCATCGGATCGCGGCGATGAGTTCCTCCCAGTTACGCGGGCGCTTCCAAAACCGGTTGCTGATGTTGAAATAGGGCTCAGCTTTGGGGAGGGGGCCGTCGAATTCGACCGCGGGTAGATAAACTACGCGGCCTTTTCCAAAGGTTTTCCGCTGAGTGTGGCCTGGCGCGGTGGTTTCCTGTACCTCTTCCTCGTAGTCGTGCGCGCGCGCCTGGCCATCGACGAGCCCGTTCAAACCCGGTTCCGGGCGCAGTCGCCGCCATTCGTCGTATAGACCCGCCTGCCCGATAGCTACGAGTCCGCCACCCTGCTCGACAAAGCTGCGTATTCGCGTCAATTGCTCGTCCGAGAGGCATTCTGAATCCGGCAACACCAACACCTGGAGCGTCGACTCCTCCCCCACCCCTGTTTCCCCTCCCCGATTGGGGAGGGGATTAAGGGGTGGGGTGTCGTCGAAAACGAGTCTGAAAGGAATTCGTGACTGGATGAGAGCCTGCTCGACCAGAATTGCACTGAGCTGAGCGCGCGCGTGGTGATACGTGATCGAGGGGTAAGAACGCAGCACGCCGACGGCGGCCACATCTTTCGTACCCTGGTAGAGTTCGCGGTTCTTGCGGTAGAACGCGACATACTCGACTATCGCGGCGGGTAACGGCGCCGTCCCGGCGAAGCCCAGCGTCTGATTGAAAGCCAGGGATTCAGCCATGGCCACGGGGCTGTCCTCAATGTAAGCTAGCAGGATGTTGTTGAAAGCGCGCGCCAGCTTGTAGCTGCGGATCTTCGAGATCAAGCGGCCGTCTGGAAGGTAGACGCAAGGGTTCTCTTCCTCTGTCCAGAAGACGTCCGTGGAGGTCAGCAGACGAGAATGGTCGATGGCGTTTTCCCAGGCGCGATTTCCGCCCGTGATGCCGTGCGGGTTAATCTCGACCGCTACCTCGGAATTGAGCGACCGGACGTACTCTGCCATCTGGCGCAAGGCGTCGGCCATGACCTGGCAGCGGAAATCGATCCACTCCTGGATGGCGGGATCGAAGATGATCGCCATCTTCTCAGGTGGATTCTGGCGATTCCACTGCGGTGGATTCACAGAGTTGACGTTCTCGAAGCCAAAGCGCTGGCGGCGCTTTTCAGGCGTGTACTTGGCCCGCAGGAAAGCGCGGAATCCCTCCACGCACACCGGGCAGTGGCAAGAATCGGGCTCTGCGTTGAGATCGAAATTATCAAAGTGGATGAAGTCCGATTTGACCTCTTCGACTGCGTAACGGACGATCTGTTTCAGGTAATCCAGATACTCCTGGTGGGTAAAGCAGGGCCGGTAGCGATAGGATTGCTGGTAGCCGTAGACCAGCAGGATCGGCAGGCCGCCCGCGTCGCGTTGAATCCAGTCCTTGGCTCGCGGCTCCTCAGCAAAAAAGGTCTCATACATCATGGTATTCCATTGAACGTAACTATCGACTTTCATACCATAACGATGAGCAATTGCGGCAGCGCGGCGAGCGTCCTCCATTTCGGGCTTCTCGGCAGCCATGCCAAACCCTTTATAAAGGTGTGTGTGGAAGACCTCGATGCCCTGGTTGTGGAGGGTGCGAATCAGCTCTTCACTTTGATTCCATTCGTAGTCCTTGCGCGCGTCGAGCCGCTCGCCCCCGCGGCGCACGACGAAGATGTAGGGCTCATGACTTCCCCCGGCGTCAATCAGTCCATGCTCGAGCCATTTGGCACGGGGCAGGGGTGAGCGAACATTTTCTCCGATGGGCAGCGGCATTTTCACGATCTGCCCCACTGCCGCAGTCGCGGCCATGCTTCCTAGAAAATCTCGGCGGTTCATTTTGTGGTCCTTTCGCTCGTAGGGGGACGGCTTGCCGTCCCCTGTATGGTCTCTGTACGGCTCGCCGTGCAACCGACCCCCTCACGCGGCCCGCGCCGGCTGGCGAATACGCCGTCGCGAGCCACCCTCTCCCCCAAGGGGGAGAGGGCTGGAATTTCGATGGGGTCGGCCTGCCCTCGCCTGATTCGGTCAAATTCCGGGCACATGGATTGGATATTTCCCGAAGCTGTGAACTGTCTCGTACATGCGCAGCGCGTTCTCTACAGGCACCAAGTCATGCACTTCGCTGGAAGAGCCGATCAGAATTCCACCTTGGGGTCCGATCTTTTCGATGAGCTCTAATGTCTCCCGCTCGACGTCCTCAGGCGTGCCATAGGGCAGCGTATTCTCGCAGCACACGTTGCCAAAAAGCAAGGTGTGAGGGTAGAGACGGCGAATCTCGAAGATGTCGTTGCAACCGTTGCGCTCGATGGGATTGAATCCGTCTGCGCCGAGCTCGTGTACGACGATGGGCAGAATCTCCGCGGCACGCCCGTCGGTGTGATAGAGGAATTTATACCCTTTGTCCTTAATGGGCGCGGCGATGCGTTTCCAAATCGGCAAGGCCTTGGTACGGATAAAGTCGGGGCTGAAGATCGGGCCGTGTTTGCCGGCGACGTCTTCGCCCATGAACAGCAGCGGGGCCGAGGGATTCTCGGCGTACACTTCCGCGATATACTGCGAAAAGGCGCCGCATACTTCAATCAGCCGGTCGACAAGTTCCGGGGCCTCGTAAATAGCTTCGCAGAACAGCGTCAGGTCGGTATACGTGTAAGCATCCGTGAGAGGGCCTTCGACGCCGCCGACGAAGACCACATCGAACGAGTCGTAAACCTCTTTGATTCTTTTGATTGCCGGTTTGTACCACTCCTCGACCTGGCTCTTCTTGGGCAAGCTGGGCATCTTCTTTTCGAGGCCGTGCAGGTCACTGAAAGGCCGCTTGGCAATCCATGCCGTCCCGCCTTTTTCCACCACTTGCCATTCACCTGAGTCCACGCCCAGAAAGCGAATCCAATCCTTGATTTTGTCGCCCATCCAATGGCGTTCCGGGTCGTGAATGTAACGCGTGGCATCCAGCCCGATCTGTTTGCACATGCGGGCGTTGCGCTCGAGCAAGTCTCCCTCCCCGCCATACCGGTTGATGAGTCCTGCGTGATCGACCATGTCGTATGTCATCATGCGGTCGGGGAGTTCCCTATTGATGGTTTTCACAAATCTCTCGTAGTTGGTCATATGCAGTCCGTAGTTATGGTGCTGCCAGGACGCCATTGACTATACACCAGTGCGAAGCGCTTTCTGACAATCAAGGCATGGAAGACGGACCGGCGGCGACCTCACCGTCGAGGGCGTTGACGGCGACAAGAATCTTCAACGCTTCGCCGGCGATCTGAAAGTGGACGTTGCCAGCTTAGAGAGCCTTCGAAAGCTCAGCCAGCGCATTTGATCCTCTCTAACCGGTAAAGTGCGATGGTGTTACGCACCACGGAGACCCCCAACGCGCCCGCCATCGCGACGATCGCAACTACTCCCGAAACATCGAAGAACCGCGGGTGGCTCGGGAGGAGCCGGATAGTCGGCCGGAGCAAGGCGACGACATTACCCGCGCCGAGCAGAAGTCGGATCTCGGTGGGGCTGAATTTCCAGTAGGAGAGGCGGAAGCTCCCCAGCGTGTAAGTGGCCAGGTAGGCATTGATGGATAGAAGATAGAAGCTGAGAAGTAGCCCCATCGCTACCCACCAATTCATGTAGCCTGAAAACGCCAGCCCGCCCACAACGCAAAGCGCGCCAAACGAATCAACGATGTGGTCGACATAGAAGCCGTATCGCGGCCTCTGGCACTGGCGCTCTCGCGCCAGTGTTCCGTCCAGGCTGTCGCCGAACCAGTTGACGGCAAGCCAGACATTGGCGACGAGCAGGGAGGGCGCCCAATAGTGAGCCAGCGCGTAGGAGGCGCCGGCCAGGATCATCGATGCAAAACCCAGCGCCGTTAGGTGGTCCGGACCGACCCAAACTGGCATCTGCCGTGCCAGCCACACCAGGCAACGCTTTTCGACGCTGGCCAGCAGGCTATGTTGGACGCGTTGGGCATCCCTAAATCCCTGCAAAATCTGCGAATTGGACTCCCGCGTGGGCGGGAACGACTGGGGGCTCGGAAGTGATGTGGTGACGTTTATCATGCGTTTTTCCTCCTTATCGGGAACATGCAGTTCGCGCTACGGGCCCATCGTGTGGCAGCCGAGGAGAGACATCAATGCACAGCGGGTAATCTCGGCCTGAACTCTTTCTGAGTCATTTCTGAGGCGGTAACTTACTGAAAGAACTGGAAGTTATACGACATCTGATTTGTTCTGAGGGGGGCCTCACTGCAAAGGCGCGATGGTATAATAGCCGCGAAGTCTGGCTTGCCCAGTATTCAGGCAGACATGCCACCACCAGAACTCCACACACGAATCCGATTTGAGTCTTTTGAGTTGGACCTTCGCACTCGAGAGCTTCGCAAAAACGGCAGGATCATCAAGCTTCAGGACCAGCCGGGAAAGCTTCTGGCACTACTCGCCTGCCGCGCCGGGGAACTCGTAACTCGGGAAGAAATCGAGAAAGCGCTCTGGGGCGAAGACGAGTTCGTGGAGTTCGAGCACGCCGTCAATACAGCGATGCGCAAGATACGCGTGGCTCTCGGAGATGAGCTGGAAAAACCGAGGTTCATCGAGACTCTTCCACGCAAGGGTTACCGGTTCATCGCTGCCGTGGAGGCTCTTGACGTAAAGCCGCCGCAAGGCCGTGCCGCCACGGACGCCGTCTATCCTGGCGAAGGTCTTCGGAATAAAACTCCCGGGCAGAGTCGCTCAGCAAACGAAGCGACTGATAAACCTGCTGAGATGACGCATGCTCTTTCAGAGGAACCATCTGCAGAAGTCTCCGCCTCCCAGGCAGAAACATTGAAGATGGGAGTTCCTTCACGCGGAGAAACGGAATTTCGCCTGCCGAAGCCACTGGCGCGATTCCTTTTCTTGACGGTGCAAGCCGGGTACCTGGCAATGTATTGCGCCGCTCTCTATAAAGCCGAGGCTGTAAAGGAAGTGCTTGCAGGCATGTTCGGGGCGCCCGGGCTGGTGCTTTCTCCACTGGTTCTCATTCTTGCCATGTGCGGCATTGCCGTCCGGCTCTACTTGCTCTCCTCGGTCGGGCTCAATCACTCCGCGGCGGGCGCAAAGTTCCGGCGGTTGTTTCCCGCTCTGTTCATTCTGGATACGCTCTGGGCTGTCTCGCCTCTGCTCCTGGTCCAGACGATCGGATACGGGTTGGCATTGGGCGCGATTGCGCCGCTGGTCTATCTGCCCTTTTCGCAGCGCACCCTGGTGGCAAGCATTTATCGGTTCGGAAAAGAAGGTGGCAAATATGAAGGGCATCAGCCGACGTGATTTGTTACAAGGTGCCGGGGCTTTGGCGGCAAGCGCGGCGTGGGGAGGGCTTGCGGAGAAAGAGAGGGTTGCCGTCGACAGTAATGAAGCGGCGCAGGAAATACGGCCTGCCTCTGAGTGGATTCGCTCCACGCGGATGATGATTGCGGAAGGCTACGTCCCGCCTTTTTATCCCTCCTTGGAATTCGACCCGAAGAAAGCGTTGGCGCTTTGCCGCCGGCTGAACTGCGATGCCTTCCGTTACCCGGCTTACTCCTACGTTGCTTTTTTCCCCACCAAAACCAAGTTTCCGCACCATCCCGAACTGGGAGGGCGTGATCCCTTTCGAGAGACAATCGATCTATTTCACGATGCTGGGCTGAAAGTCGTGGCCTATAATCCTCTCAATCATCCTTTTATGGACGTGCAGTCGGATAACCCTGAATACCGGGAGTGGATGCGCTACGACGCTGACGGAAAGCCATTGATTACCCGCCACTTGGGCTGGACCCGGTTCTACGAAGGATGCCTGAACAGTCCTTTGCGTGACCAGATTCGAGAAAGAGTGCGAGAAGTGGTCACTAACTATCCCGTCGATCTGATGTACTTCGACGGGCCTTACGAAGGCATGGACCAGGAATCGCGCTTCTGCCACTCCAAGTATTGCCAGGCGGCATACCAAAAGGCGCGTGGGAAAAGCATTCCCTTGCAAGACGGCAGCGCAACGCAAGAGGATCTGATCGACTACTGGCAATGGATGGCGCAAGACGTCGTGGCCGCTTTCATGCACGAAATCGCCGACCTTGTGCGGCAGGTGCGCGACGTGCCCGTAGTGTACAACGACACCGGGTTGCTGAGCCGGAGCGTGCGGGCGCATGCTTACCCGTACGTCGACGGCTTTATGTTTGAGGCGGCGGATACGCCCGAGCAAAAGCTCTTCAATATGCGTCTGGGGCAATCGACCGGCAAAGTCATTTGGACTTACATCAGCTCGCACACGGAATATAATTCCGAGCACCTCAGAGACAAGTCCGTTCGCGGGTGGTACAGCGCGCCCATCGAAGGCGAGAGGCTCAAGCTGGACGCTGCGGTGGCGGCCATGGCAGGCGTGGGTTACTGCTATTGGGGTCTCAATCGCGTGTACTATGAGCCCCGGGACATCCTGGATGTGCCTTCGCTTCGCAGCCTCAAGGAGATCTTCGATTTTGCGCAGAAGAACGGACCACTGCTGCGGTCCGTAAACCCCAGGCCGCAGGTTGGTATCCTGACCGGCGCGCAAACCATACGGTGGTACCAGCACCCGCTATTTGTCCCGCAGGCTTACAGGAATTACTACTACGGAGCTTGGCAGCTCATCAAGGATCTTGGTTACGATGCGGAGCCGTTTCTGGATTATGAAGTGTCGGCGGAGCGGCTGGCACGATATCAGTTGGTGTTCGCTCCCAACGCCGCCTGCTTGAGCGACGTACAATGCTCGGCGCTGGCACGCTATGTAGAAGCAGGCGGCTCCTTGCTGGCCACCCACCTGACTTCGATTGCGGATGAGTTTGGGAGACCACGCCGCGATTACGGGTTGGCTGAATTGTTTGGCGTAAACTTGAAGGCGGCTGAGCCCATCGAAATACCTGATTTGTATTTACACGTTATTTCCTCCCGCAAGCTTGTCCCCCAGGATCCCCAAGTGATGCAGTTTCAGGCGACGAGCGGCGCGGAGGTCATCGCGGAAACCGAGGACCGCGGCCATCGCCGCACGTTGGGTCCTGCGGTAGTCACGCGCCGGCATGGGAAGGGGCAAGTTCTCTATATCGGATCGGGCCTGGAGGCCGTCTATGAGGAAACTCTGAACGAATCCCTGCGGGCCTATTTCCATTCCCTTCTCGATCCGATTCTCACCTCGACGCGGCCTTACGAACTCGAATTCCGTCCCGGTTTGATGCATCAGTTTGCGGCATCTCGCGACACCCTGCTTCTGCATCTGCTGGCCAATACCGGAAACATCTGGAAGAAGTTGCTGGTGCAAGAAGAATTCCTTCCCATCCTGAACGTGCGGATGCGTCTGCGGCTTCCCCAGGGGCGAAGTGCGAAATCCGTGGCGCTGATGTGGGGCGGGGGAGAGCCTGCCTGGAGCGTCCGCGATGGCTGGGTCGAACTCACTGTTCCGCGCTTGCAGGTCTACGAAGTGATTCGGGTGGACCTGGCGTAGCGGATTGCGCACGTCAGGTCTAGTACCGATACACCTGTTTCACGCCAAGGCGCCAAGGCGCCAAGGTCGCAAAGCAACGAGCAAGCCAGTTTCCCTATGACACTCTCGAACCCTTCCTGGCGATGGTTAATGATTGCCCTGGCATTCCTCGCCACCACCATCAATTATCTTGATCGCCAGACGCTCTCCGTGGCTGCGCCGGTACTCATCGAGCAGTTCGGCATGACCCACACCGCGTATGCGCGTGTGGTGTTCGCGTTCATGCTTGCCTATACCATCGCCAATGGAATCTCTGGCCCGCTTTTAGATCGCCTGGGAACACGTCTGGGCTTTGCCTTGACGATGGCTTGGTGGTCTGGCGCCAGCATCCTGAACGCCTTGGCGCGCGGACCGCGCTCGCTGGGCGCCTATCAGTTCCTGCTGGGTGCCGGCGAGGCGGGGAACTGGCCGGCCTGCGTCAAGGTTGTGGCAGAATGGTTTCCAGTCAAAGAGCGCGCGCTCGCTTCCGGCATTTTCAATAGCGGCTCGGCCGCTGGGGCGATCTTGGCGCCGCCCCTGGTGGTCTGGGTTTTGCTTCGTCACGGATGGCGGGAGGCATTTGTCTGGGTGGGACTGGCCGGCTTCGTTTGGTTGTTGATCTGGTCGCTGGTTTACAACGACTCCCCCCCTCGGATAAGGGAGGGGCAGGGGGTGGTGACGGCTGAGTCAAGTCTGTCGTCCGATAGATCAACCACCCGCTACCCCCTCCTTAACAAGGAGAGGGACTTGCCACCAAGGGCAGTTTCGCGGCCCGCCATCTCTCCCTGGAAGCTGTTCCGAACGCGTTTTGTTTGGAGCTTCACATTGGCGAAAGTCTTTCTCGATCCCGTTTGGTACTTTTACATCTTCTGGTTTCCGGAATACCTCAAACGGGCGCGCCATTTCAGCATGGCATCAATCGGGAAGTACGCCTGGATTCCTTTCTTAATAGCTGGGCTGGGGAACATTCTGGGAGGATGGGTCTCGGGCTGGATGCTGAAACGGGGGTATTCACTCAACATGGCCCGCAAGGGTGCAGTCACACTGTTTGCGTTGCTCATGACGAGCGCCATTCCCGCCGTGTTAGCAGCCGACGCCCGAACCTCCATTATCCTCGTGTCATTGGCCATGCTCGGTTATACTGGCTGCGGCTCAATCATGCTGGCTTACCCCGCTGACGTCTACCCTAAGAATATGGTGGGTTCGATCTGGGGCTTGGCCAGCATGGGTTCGGGTTTCGGCGGGATGATCTTCGCTCTGCTCACCGGTGTGGTGATTGACCGTTTTTCGTATTTGCCCGTGTTCATCGGCTTCGGCCTCATGCCGCTGGTCTGCACCGGGGTTCTCTGGACGTTGCTCGGCCCTATCTCGCCCCTGTCTCGTGCGGTGGATTCCAACTCGGCTTCATGACCTGCTGCGGCCGAGGCGCCCGTGCCACAGCGCAGCGGTTGCGCGCATCGCGCCCGCACCCTATCTTGCGGCGCGGGGACAGCCGGATTATCATAGCGACTCGGTCGAAGACGTGGGCGCACTTAGGATATTCCTCGAAGGAGCACAGTGATGAATTCCATCCGTTTGCGGGTGTCGTTTTTTTTGTTTGGGATTGTTGTCTGGGGAACTGCGGTCTTGCCTGCACAGACTGGACCGGTGATCGCCCTTACTGTCGATGCGACGCAAGCCCCGGAGAAGATTCTTCACACGCGCATGGTGATGCCCGTGCAGCCGGGGCTGCTCACGTTTTACTATCCCAAGTGGATTCCGGGGGAGCACGATCCGTCGGGGCCGATCGGAAGCGTGGCGGGGCTGAAGTTCATGGTGGACGGCAAGGAAGTCCCCTGGCGGCGCGACCTGGGTGACGTGTTCACCTTTCACGTGCAGGCCCCTCAAGGCGCCCAAAGCCTGGAGATTGATTTTGATTACATCGACTCCGGCGGAGCGTTCGGCGGGTCCGCCACCGATAAACTGGTAGTCGTGAGTTGGAATCAAGACTTGCTTTACCCCGCAGGACTGCCTGCCGCGAAGATCGCTTATCACGCCACGCTGCGTTTGCCCGAGGGATGGAAGTTCGGGACGGCGTTGCCGCAAGAAAGCTCCAAAGGCAGCGAAGTGACCTTCGCGCCGGTGGCGCTTGACCGTCTGGTGGATTCGCCGGTGATCTCTGGAGAATACTATCGCGCCGTGGACCTGACACCGCCCGGCGAAGCGATTCATCACGAGATCGATATGGTAGCGGATAGCGCGGCGGCGCTCGAAATAAGCCCGGAGATGCGGAAGGGCCTCACGAATCTTGTGGCGGAGACCGGCAAGCTATTCGGCACGCGGCACTATCACGACTATCATTTCCTGCTCACCCTGAGCAATCACGTGGCGCACTTCGGCCTCGAGCATCATGAGTCCGACGACAGCCGTGCCGAGGAACGTGGAGTGGTTTCGCCGCAGGGAAGGCGCGGCGTGGGCGGCCTGCTGTCACACGAATTCGTCCACTCGTGGAACGGCAAGTTTCGGCGTCCCGCGGACCTGAGCACCCCCGATTTCGAGACACCGATGAGGGACGACCTGCTGTGGGTCTATGAGGGTCTTACTGATTTCCTGGGCAATCTGTTGGCGACACGCAGCGGACTGTGGACCCCGGACCAGTACCACGAGAACCTTGCCAGCACAGCCGCGCAACTCGGTCCGGGCCGGCCCGGACGCACTTGGCGGCCACTTCAAGACACCGCCGACGCGGTCGCTGGCATCGGCTTTGGTCGAGGAGGCTGGATCAACTGGCGGCGCGGTGAGGACTACTACGAGGAAGGCGATCTGTTGTGGCTCGACGTTGCCACCGTTCTCCACGACCAGAGTCACGGCCAGAAGTCCATCGAAGACTTCTGCCGCCTCTTTTACGGCGGCCCAAACAGCGGCCCCGAGCTTAAGACTTACACATTCCAGGATCTGGTCAGCGCTCTCAATCAGGTTGTGCCCTATGACTGGGCGGGATTCCTCCATAATCGGCTGACCTCAACCTCGCCCGTGCCCCCCATGGGCGGGATCGAAGCCGGCGGGTGGAAGCTCGAGTATTCCGAGAAACCGCCGGAGGGCGCCGGCCGCGGCCCTTCCGGGGGGGCGATGGGCGCCGAATACTCGCTTGGCCTCAGCCTCGGCAATGACGGCGCGGTGCGCGATTCCATGGTCGGCAGTCCTGCCTATCAGGCGGGAATTACCTCCGGCATGCGCGTGGTGGCGGTGAACGATCGCGCCTTCACGCCCGATCTCTTGCACGACGCTCTGATGGCGGCCAGGAACAGCTCTCAGCCTATTCGCTTGCTGGTGCTGAACGACGATTACTACAAGACCTGTGCGATTGATTACCACGGCGGCGAACGCTATCCGCATCTCGTCCGGCAAGACGGCAAACCTGACCTGCTCGACGACCTCGTGAAGCCGCTGGCGGGGAGCAAATAACCGCAAGCAGATTTCACCAAAGAGACACTGAGGCACAGAGACCAGCGGGCTATTTTTTCGCCAGCTTCTTTTCCAGTTGGCGTGCTTGGGCGCTCAGCTCACTCAACTGTCGAAGGTCGTCGTCGGCGGAGGAAACGGCGCTTTGGATGCGTGTGAGCGCGGCGTCGGTGAAGGGACTGCCGGTGTTTGAGTCGCGGTTCGAGCCGAGTTGGCCGCTCATGGCCCGAAATTGGCTCGTAATATCTCGGTATCGGCGCAAGATGGACGTCAAGAGGGCATCGCGTCGGCTATCCAGGTCCTGGAGTTGCACGATCACCTGCGCGAGATCGACGGCCCGCGCGGAGGCCGCATTATTGGTATTATTCAGTTTGGCATTATCCGATTCTATAGCTGCGAGGCGCTGGCGGGAGGCTTGCGCGTCCGCCTGTGCCGATTCCAGATCCTGCTTCAACGACGCGAGCTGGGTCTGCCAATCCTCTTTTTCCTTTTGCAGCATTTGGTTGGCGCTTGCGAGCGCCTTCTCGCGTTCGTCGTTGGAATTCGAGAGCTGCGACTGGAGGCTCATGATGCTGGCCTGGGCATCACTCAATTCGCGTTCGAGCCGCTCAATCGTAGCATTCCGACTGGCGAGAGCGGCTTGGCAATTGCCCGCGGGAACCGGGTTTTCGACTTCAGCAGGAGCTTGTTGAAAATCGCGCTGACGAGCCGCCGTGAGCAGTTGGTGCAGTGAATGCAGGTCCACTTCCTGCTGCTGTTGGAGGATCGCGAGGCGCCTGGTCTGCCGTAGAAGCAGGCCCAGCGACGCCACCAGCGCCACTGACAGTGTCAGGACGATAGCGAATTGTAAATATCCACGCCGCATGCTTTCATCCCTCCTTGGGGCGCAAGCGCGTTCGCCACGACATTCGCAGGTCTTCATCTCCGCACGGAGCGCTCAAGTGAATTTGGACGTTGTAATGAATCCTGGCGGGGAGCGCCAGGGTAAGCCTCCAGGCGCTCGAGATTCGCGCAAACATTGCGGAGATGGCTTCCGGGACCTCGGCGACCGAACGACAGATGTCACCCTTGCCTCCGGTCGCGTCGGCGAGCGTCTCGAGGCCGTTTTGGTACGCAATGTTCAGCCGGTCGCGCCGATAATTGAGATGAACCACAAACAGGGGCGCCTCGAGCGAACTGCTGGCCTCTACCAGCTTGGAGATCTTGGCGTTGATCAGCGCCTCGGGGAAACGACGGCTGAGGTCGTGTGGATCGCTCTCATTGATAACCGGATTAGTGTAGTCTTCTCGGTAGCCATAAATGCTGCCGTCAGTGATGTACAAAACTGCAACTCGCACCGGAGACTTACGCATAAGGCCATCTGCCAACTCGAGAGCCGGTTGCACGGTTTCGAGCAAGTCAGGTTCGGTGCTATTGGACAGGGAGCGGACCGCATCGGTCAGGGGTTGGTGGCTCGCGCTTGGGTCGGCCAACACGTGCAAGCCGTCCTGGGTGCGCAAGAGCCCCACCCACGCGTTGGGAGCTAGTTTGGAGAGTTCAGCAACAAGCGCGTTTTTGGCGGCCTCAACCAACGTGAGATCCCCTGTCAGATCCAACACAACCAGAATTACCTCGTCGCTGTTTGGACCTAACTGCGCCGTGACGTGTACCGCCCTGCCGTTGAGCGCGGCCTCGAACTTCGGAGGCTTGGAGCAGTCGTTCGCCTCGACCCACGCAGGAATCGAGACGTTGGCCGTTTGTGCTTGGAGGGTTGTGAGCGTACAAACGGCGACAAGAAAGGTCAGCACTGTGGTGCAGGCCGCTGGCTTCGTACTAATACAGCTTCTCCGTGTCCTCCGTGTTTCGAAAGCCTTAACACAGAGACCCCGGAGTTTCTCCGTGCCCTCCATGCTTCGTCTCTTCCGAGCTCCGGAGAACACAGAGAAAAGCGAAGCTCTCTGACGGGGCTGAATTGCACGCGCTAAGACGACAGGAGAAGAGCACATTAGAAGCTGAACTTCAAGCCAATCTGAACTACGCGCCCACCGTGGGAGCCGATGATTTTACCGGCATCGACGTTGGGCGCGCTGACCGGACCGATATTCGGATCGGGATAATTCCAGTTGGCGTGATTGAGCACGTTGATCGCGGTGGCGCTGAACTCGAAGGCTCGTTCGCCTCCCATGGGCATGCGCTTGGTCACGCTGAGGTCCATGGAATTATAACTCGGGCCCAGCAGGTCCGGCTCGGTACGCGGCCCGTTCCCGGGGGTGAAGTCCGCCGGCTGGTCGAAGGCGGCCGGGTTATACCACTGTGAGGGTCCCGGATGGGCCACATGGGGATCCACGCCGGGCACGACATTAACGTTGAGGGCAGGGAGTACGCCACCGGTATTGTTGAATTCAGGGTGAAGCGACAGAGGCGTTCCGACATTCCAGTAAGCTGTTCCGCTTAACGACCAGCCGCTCACCAGCGGCCTCCCCCAGTCCAAGAAGCGCAAAGGGGGTTCGCCGGACCCGAAAGGCAGATCATAAACGTAGCTGAGCTGCAAATACTGCGGCGTATTGTAAGAGCAGAGCCCCCAATCGTTGCGCCAGTTGAAAAAGTCCTGGTTCCCGTAAGGGCCGGAGTAATCGTCGAGCTGTTTCGAGAACTCATAATAGGCAGTAAAAGCAAGGCCGAAGGAGGCACGCTTCTCGACTCGCACATAGCCGGAGGCCCGGTCGTAATGGCCCCAGGCATAGTGGCCGTAAAGCTCGAAACCCTGAAATTGCGGGTAGGGCTGCAACGAGTCCCGGAATGCAAGATTGTAAAGCTCGTCGCCGTAGCTCAGGGCAGCGGGGTTGATGGCGTTGGGATTGGCGACTCCGTCGCCCACCAGGAGATCCCGCCCGTTGCTGTAACTCGTGCCTACGGAAACTACCATCGAGAACGGCACTTGGCGCTCAATAGACAGCGAAGCCGATTGATAGAGCGGCTCTCGTCCGCTGAGGTCAACGAAATCCGCCACCGTATTATCAGCCGCCGACGGGCTAAGGTCAGGAAGCGGTGTCGTATAGGGTGGAATACCGGCAGTCAAGTCGAGCGCGGGGCTGAGTTGTGTATTCGGGGAAATGAAAGTCTGCCGTGCGTAAAACCCCTGCGTGCCCCACTGGCCATTGTAGATTGGAATCATCCCGTGGGAACGGCCATAAGAGGCGCGGACTACGGTGTTGGCGTTTCCGTGGGGGTTCCATGCCAGGCCCGCACTCCCGTCGAGATCGACGTTGGCGGGGCGCAACTCGGGGGGAACGCGGTCGAGGCCCGCAAATACCAGGGCCCCCATCATCCAAGACGAAGGGTCGATGGCAGAGGGTTCAACTGTGCTCTGGTGATTATATTTTTCCACCCGGGGCGTCCGCCGGCTGTAGTTGAGGTTGAGCGTGAAAGTCAGGTTTTTGGACAGCTCGTATTTATCGCGGCCCGAGAGGGATTCGTAAGAGGCGCGAAAATACGAGGGAGACTCCGTGATGGTGCGTTCCGCGTAGGCCGTCAGGCCGAGGAGGAAGCTCGCGAACGGGTCGCCCGTATCGATTATCCCCGGCAGGCTGGTGATGTCTGCAGAGAGCTGAAAATAGCCGGAAGGATAAGCAGGATTGAAGGAATTTACCTGGTAGTCGTCTGCCTGAAAGGTCAGACCAAAGGAATGCTTGTTCTTGCGAGTCGAGAGGGAGTCCTGAATTTCGAAAGTGTTTCGGGCGTCCCGGGTACTTGGGTAAGCGGTGCCCATCGAGAGATAATTGCTGAGGAATTGATAGCTGGGGAAGGCGGGCTGCGACGAATCGCCCGACATCGCCGTGTCGGAAACCGCGGTGAAACTGAGCGAGTTGACGGTATTGGGATTGGCAGTAAAAACGTAGTCAAGTTCCGTGCGGCGGTTCGAGAAATGCTGCTCCGGAGCAGTCGGGCTGGCAATGTTCGGGAAGTACTTCGTGGAACTGAGAAAGCCGCTCGAGAGCGTGCTTGCCCATGTGACCCTGTGTCGTTCGCCAAACTGATGTTCGAGCTTGGCGATGATCCCGTCGGCGTTGTCCGTGGCAGGGGCGTTGACGAAATAGTTATTCTGGAAGAAAGGGCCGATATCCGTATTGGGCAGGGGATACAGGGACAAGGCTTGCTGCACGATCGGCGCCAGTCGCGCCGCAGGGATGCGATTCTGGGGAAATGTGGAACGCAGATACTGAAGATTGCTTGTGGAGACAGGCTGGCTGGCATCGTAACCGGGGTTGAGGGCCGTCGTGGCCGGATCGTAGATGGGCAGAAGGTTGCCGGCTTCGTCCACGGTTTGCGAGAAGTCGCCGGCGCGCTGGGCGGCAGTGGGCACCGTGTGCAGCGACGCATGGAAGACGAGTTCGCGAACTCCCTCATAGGACAGCGTAAAGAACGTGCTCTTGGAATTCTTGAGCAGGTGAGGAAGGATGACCGGGCCGGCCACATTGAAACCAAACTGATTGCGGCGCAGCGGGGAATTGCTCTCGCCGTTTTGCCTTACCTGGTGCGGTATGGCGTCGAGAATGTCGTTGCGGAAATTCTCATAGACGCGCCCGTGCCAGAGCATCTTCGGCCCATGATTCTTTTGCGCAGTCACCGGGCTGTCCGGCCGCATGCCCATGTCACGGGTCAGAACCTTGAACTCGTCAGCGGCGCGGCTCAGGGGAGGAGCCTGCTGCGAGGATTTGCCCTCCTGCGAGGGTGTGGGAGAGGCACCAGCGACGGAGAGAGCAAGGTAAAGGGACAAAAGTGCGCAGATGTACGTCTTCATTTCCGAATTACCGCACGTCAGGATATAAGAATATATACCCCTACGTCTCGCGTAGCAATCTTCGTGCCGGAGCCCTCAATGGTCGGAGAAGCTCCGCAATTTCTGGACGTTGCAAGCGGAGGCGAACGGCGGGGACACCTCGCCGTGCCCCACGGTGACAGCCGGGATGGAGCTGGCCGCAGCCGGTTCGTCAGTCCGACGCGACAAACAAAGTCGTCTAGCCGACAAGTTGTCATTGATTTTGACTTCGCGGCAGGACTCGCGGGCCCTGACTTCGTTTTCGCAATACGTGGTGTTTCTTGCTCCTTCCGGGCTCAAATCGCCGCTCATCTGCGCTCACAACGTGCGTATTTTGCAGCATTCAAAAAGTGATTTCTCTTTGTTTTCAGGTACTTCTTAGCTTCGTTCCCACTATTCTCCATTTTTCGTAGCGTCCAACTCTTCCTTCACGGCAAGGATCATTCCGTCTTGCCTTACTCCTCGGCGGCCCAAGATCTCGGCTGCGACAATATGTCGACAACATGACCACAATTATAGGCTATCACAGGCACCCCGGCTTGTCAAGTGGAAAATGTGAATAGGGTCGAATTGCCCGAGTCTTCGCGTCGTGCTTGGATTATGTGTGCCAAACTGGCAGCCTCCGTTTGACGTGATGGCCACTTTGTCGCTCCGCGCGGTTTCACGCAAAGATGTAAATATGTAGGGGTAGGGCTTGCCCTACCCCGCACGGTGCGAGATCGATCCAGCCAGGGGACGGCAAGCCGTCCCCCTACGATCCCGTTTTCATGGTTTCCCGCTTCCCGTCAGCGGCAGGGTGGGAATCACTGAGTGGAATAATACCCGTCTCTTGCCTGCACGATAAGGTCTTTTTGTTTGGTTGTCAGGTGGATCTTATGGTAGCCCGCCGTGGCGTCCGTTCGGTCGGGAGTGTAGCCGAGGTTGTACTGGTTGCGGAGCTCATCTTGAATCTGGCTGTAGATCTGCTCGATCGGCAGTTTCTTCGAGACTTCAAAAAGGCGCCCGCCCGTCTGCCTGGAGATTTGGTCGAGGATTTTCTTGCCGTCCGGGCGCTCCTGCTGGGGGTATCTGCCGGGCCCGCCGCCTCCGTGCCGGCCCATCCCTCCCATACCGCGGCCGCCAAATCCTCCTCCGTACGGATGCTCATCGGCAAACAGGATCGAATAGACCAAGGTATTGGCACGCTGGGCCGCTGCGACGGCGCTGGCCAGAGTTTCCTTACTACCGCGATCGACTCCGTCTGAGAGCACAATCAACGCCTTGCGGCCTTCCTGCTTTCCCATCAATTCGTTCGACGCCAGGTAGACTGCATCGTAGAGCAGGGTGCCTCCACCCCAGCCACCGCCCCGCCTGCCGGAGTCAGGAGATGAGCCGGGCGAATTTCCGGAATCGCCTCCGCCCTCCTGGCCGGCGCGGTGCAGTTGCGGCGCCTGAAGCACCGCCAATGCCTTCTGCAGCTTGTCGCGGGACGAAGTGAGATCCTGGAGGAGTTCGACCTCGTGGTCGAAGTGAATCAGGAAAGCCTTGTCCTTGTCGACGCGCAGCACCTGATCCAAGAAAGTCGAACTGGCGTCACGCTCCTGGTCAAGAACCCGTCGCTGGCTGCCGCTGGTATCCACCAACAGGCCCAGCGTCAGAGGAAGGTCAGATTCACGCGAGAAATAGCTGACCGTCTGAGGCCGGCCGTCTTCTTCCAACTCGAAATCATCCTTGGTCAGGTTGCGCACGATTTCTCCATGTTTGTTGCGCACGCTGGCAATGACGTTGACAACCTTGACGCTGACGGAGATTTTGGGCGGAGCGGGGCTGGGTTGCTGGCTGGGCGGCTGGCCCTGGGCGCCGGGTTGTTGGGCCCAGGTTGGCAACAACAGGCACACCAGAAAGAGAAGCAGGCAGACCCCTGGCCAGGCAAATGCCCCGATGCTTGCGGCAACGCCGCGAGCTTGCGCGGCCCCCCGCCCCCGGTTCGCCACGTCCACCACGAGTTGCTTCGTGACTCCCATCCTTATCAATAGTATTCCCGCACCACGGAAAAAGGTTCCCCTTTTTTCGTTAAGACTTAGAGTTGGGTCAGAATCTTCCCCCAGCGGCCCTTCGTTTCCACAGAGATTCCCGGTTCGTTCAGTTCTGGTGTGAGCGAGCAACGCTCAGAAGCGAACAAAGGCACCTAAGCCTCTCACGCCGCAGAAACGCGGGGGCGCTTGAGAACTTGTATTCGGATTGACGCTCGCAACGCAGGATCGCCATTCGCGGGGCAGAATTGATACACCAATAATCCGGTTCTTGGTGTATAGTTCGTGGATGAGTCGAACTAACATCGAAATCGATGACATCCTCATCCGGAAGGCCCGCAAGCTCACCAGGCTCAGGACCAAACGGGCGATTGTGGACCGGGCCCTGGAACTCCTGGTGCGCACTGAGACCCGCAAAGGAATGTTGAGCTATTATGGCAGCGGCATCTGGCAAGGCGATCTGAAGGCGAGCCGCAGGAACCGCGTTTGACACTGGTCGACAGCTCAGTCTGGATCGATTATCTCAGCTCGTCACCGGGCCCCGCAGGGGCGGAACTGCGTCGATTGATTGCCGAGGGCGAATCCATTGCACTCACTGGCATCATCATGAGCGAGGTCTTGCAAGGTCTGACGCGCGAAATCGAAAGAGTGGAACGCTTCCTGGCCATGTGGGAGGTGTTCGAGCCGCGTGAAGTGTCTACCTATCGCGCCGCCGCGGGCATTTTCCGACTCGCTCGTACGCGCGGCGTCAGCCTGACCACCATCGACTCTCTAATTGCCGCAATCGCCCTGGAACAGGACGTGGCGATCTTCTCCCTCGATAAGGATTTTGCCCATCTCTCCAAACTGACCGCTCTGCGCCTCTACCAGATTCCAGAGCAGAGATAGGTGGCGCGCAAGTCTTACGCGCAGGGCTCGATGACGTCCAATATTCGAGCCACGGCAACCAACTGCGGATTCTTCGCTCCGCTCAGAATGACATGTCATCCTGAGCGAAGCGAAGGATCTGCTTTTCTTCAGTCTCTACCCTGAGTCGGGCCGTTCGTTGACTAGAGCAGGAGCGTATGTTACGGTAGCGCATGGTTTCTTGTCGGTCCAGGAAGGCGGAGCGTAAGAATGGCTTTTAACAAAGCCAGGGCACTGCAAGAGGCGGAAAACTTCGCCAGCCAGGGCAAGATCAGTCAGGCGATCGACCGATACTTTCGCATCCTCGAGAAGGACCCCTCCGAGCTAATCCTGCTGAACACCATTGGCGACCTCTACGTTCGCGACAAAAATGCCGTCGAGGGACTCAAGCAGTTCAACAGGCTCGCCGAGGCCTACGTTCACAGCGGATACGCACTCAAGGCCGTCGCCATCTACAGGAAGATCGTCAAGCTGGAACCCGACTCAGTTGGCCCTCTGCTGAAACTTGGGGAGCTTTACCAGGCGCAGAGAATGCTCCGCGAGACCCGCGATCTCTATTACCAGGTCGCTGAGTTCTATAAGAAAAAAAAACAGAACGACAAAGCGCTCGAGACGCTGCGGAAGGTTGTACAGCTCGATCCCGAGAATGCCGGGGCAAGATCGCGTCTGGCGGCCTTCTGTGAGGAGTTGGGCCTTAAGGCCGACGCCTTACAGGTTAATCTGGAGTGCGCAGAGCTTGCGCTGCGCCGGGAGGATCCGGCCGGCGCTGAGGTCGCTTTGAAAAAAGCGCAGGAATTGAGCCCTGATGCACCGCAAATACAACTGCTCAGGGCACGGCTGGCATTCGCGCTCAAGCACCCGGAGGACACACAAGCGATCCTCAACGGCACTCCCGGCTTGAAGGACGATCCTGCCGCACGCACGCTCCGGATCGAGTCCTACGTTGCCTTGCGGCAGTTCCAGAAAGCGGAGACCCTGGCGCTGGAGGTCTTCAGGGCCGCGCCGCCGGACATACCGCCACTCGCTTCCTTCGTATCTGCGTGTGTGCAAGCAGGCCAATTCGACGCGGCATCCAGGACCCTCTCCACGGTTGCCAACGAGCTTATTGCGCAAGGGAACACCAGCGTCTTGATGGAGTCTCTGCGCCTGATCCGCAGTAAGTCGCCCCAGCATGTTCCCGCTCTCGAGCTGATTTATCGCATCTGTGACCAGAGCGGGGACATAAATGCGCAACTCGAAATCCTGGAGGCGCTGGGCCACGCTTATCTTCAGAGCGGGCAATTCGAGAAGGCCAGACAAGCGTTTCAGAAGCTGATCGACCACGATCCTGGAAACGAACATTATGACGTGCTGCTGAAAGATGTTAGCCAGAAGCGGAGCGAGAGACCCGATCAAGTCTCACTGGACGATCTGCCCCCCTCCTCCCTTGATCTAACTGGAGAAGACTCTTCACTCCCGCCCGCCTCGCCCGTGCCTGCGACCGACCGGGCAGGAATGGTCAGGGAGGCACTCGATAATAGCGAGCTTTTTGCGCGTTACCATTTGTTGAGCCGGGCGGTTGCGGAACTCGAGAAGGTCCTGGAAGTCTATCCTGACGAGATCGAGATCCACAAACACCTGGTGGGAATGTGTTGGAAGGATATGCCGGAACGTGCGGAACGGGCGGCCCAGGCGCTGGCGCTGATTTACGCACAGCAGGGTGATGCGGAGGCAGCCCGGCGATTTGCGCAGATGGCTGGAGATCCGGAGACCGCAGCCACACCGATAGTCCGCCCGCCGGCAGTTACGGCCTCGGCAGAGATACCGGAACCCTTACCGCCCACCCCGGCGCCACTTGCGCCATCGCCTTCCGATGAGACCGACCTCACTTCCGATCTCTCACCGGCCCCGAGCTTGGAGGGAAAAGACTCGGTGTTGGATCCTTACCTCCCGACCGTCTCCCATGTGTCACCTCCGGCTTTCTCGGAACCGCCGCTCGATGCGTCAGCGCCCGTTCCATCCACACTTCCGCCCGCGTCCTACACTGAAATTCACATGGTCGACCTCTCGCAGGATTTGGAGGGCTTTCTGGCTACCAAAGGCGCGGAGGCGGCGGCCTCCGAATCTGCTCCGCCGGCCGCCTCGTTCAATTTTGAGGACACCAAGGTTGAGATCAGCTTCTATCTCGAGCAGGGGTTCTTTGAGGAAGCGCGAGGGGCCGTCGAGTCATTGGGGGAGACGTTTCGAGGCGACCCTCGAATTGCCGAACTGCGGGCCCTTGTCAACGCGTATACGTCAGGTATGCCTTTCGAACCTCCTCCCGAACCACCGTCAACCGCTCAGGAAGGAGCCCCTGTGAGAGTTGCTCCGCCCGCCCCGCAATCGATTGACCGGCGAGAATCGGCGAGCGGCCCGGGGGTTTCGGAGCCTCAAGGACAACCTGCCATCGCTCCCTCGATCATTCCTGGCGGGGAAGAGCCTCCTTCAGATCATTTTGCTGGCGATTTCAGCGAGGGGATCGAGTTTGGGATCGGAGGACAGGAGGCGCCTCGTTCGCCGAATCCGGCGCCTCACATCTCGGGCGAATCGAAGGAACAAGCTCCGCCACCGGCTCAGGCCGAGGCAGTAGGGCAGCGTCCTCTCGTCGCCTCGGACAGCAGCAGTCCGAGGCCCGGACTGAACGATGATGCGGAAGCCCACTTCAACTTAGGCGTGGCTTACTGGGAGATGAAAAACCTCGACCAGGCGATCAGAGAATTCCAAAGGGTGGTGAATGGCGCGGAAAAGACATCCCTTCCGGCAAACTACCTTCAGGCTTGCTCTTTGCTTGCCGCCTGCTTCATGGATAAGGGTATGGCCCCGATCGCCGCGAAGTGGTACTGCCGGGCGCTGGAGACTCCTCACCTCGACGATGAGGTTCGACTGGCTCTCCAGTACGACCTGGGAGTCGCTTATGAGCGGGCAGGCGACCTGCCTCGAGCGTTGGAAATGTACTCCGAGGTTTACGGCCTGAGGATCGATTTTCGCGATGTCGCAGAGAAGATACGCGCCTTCCAGCCGAAAAGCTCATAAGCCGCGATCCGGCCAGCCTGACATCGCCGAATAGACATGCGCAAACTGCTGACTATCATCTACATCATCTTCTGTCTGGAACTGGGCATCTTCCTCTTTGTTCTTCCCTGGGCATCGTTTTGGAGTCAGAACTATTTCATTGACCACTTCCCGGTACTCTCAGTAATCACACATAACGACTTCCTCCGCGGGACGATTTCCGGCCTGGGATTAGCTGACATCTGGTTGGCGATTCTAGAGATCTGGCAACTTCTCCGCCCCACCCCAACCTCTGACCCCAACTCAAACCAATGAGTAGTCTCGTTCTTTGCTACATCACCGACCGTTGCCAGCTCAAGTCCGTTCCTCTCGCGGCAGTCATCCGAGAAACACTGCGGGCCCGCGTGGACATCCTGCAAATCCGAGAGAAAGATCTCCCCACCCGAGAGTTGATGGCACTCGTGGAAGAAGCTGTAAACGCCGCGAGGGAATTTCCGTCTGTGGTGCGGGCGTCTCGTCTCTCGAGCGTGCGTGACGAACCTCCTCGGGAGCCTGTCATCCTGAGCGGAGCGAAGGATCTCCGCAGTTCGCCTCCCGCACACGCTCGCGTATTGGTCAATGACCGGCTCGATGTCGCCTTGGCGGCGGGGGCAGCAGGAGTGCACCTGGGCGGACAATCTATGCCCGTCTCAACCGTCCGCCAACTGGCCCCCCGCTCTTTTGTTATTGGTGTCTCCTGCCACTCCTTGGAGGAGGCGATAGCCGCTGAATCAGCCGGAGCGGACTACCTTCTGCTTGGTCCGGTCTTCGAGACGCCGTCCAAGCTCAAGTACGGTCCGCCGTTGGGTTTGGATGAGCTGCGGAAAGCAAATGCGCAGGTAAGAATACCCGTCCTCGCTCTAGGGGGAATCACCGTGGAACGCGTCCGGCGTTGCCTGGATGCGGGGGCCGCAGGCATTGCCGGCATCCGCATTTTTCAGGACTGCGAGTCGATCGAGGCTCTTGTCCGCGAATTGCGCGCGCAGGGATAGTCGAGGAGGCTGGGAGTCAGAAGTCGAGAGTCGAAAGTTGAGAGTCGAAAGTTGAGAAGGCGACGATCAAAAGTCGTAAATTACAAACATCTATCTCAAATGCCAAATTTCAAATTTGAGACCATTTGAATTTTGCCATTTGCGATTTGCCATTTGATTTTGCTCTTCGCTGGTACCAGGTCTCCGACCGCCTTATCCTCGATCTCCCCGCTTTTGACTCTCGACTTTCGACTCTCGACTCTCGACTGATTTTACCCCTCCCCCATCCACGCCCCATACGGCTTCAGCTTTTCAACGTTGTCGCACACGGCTTTGATGGCGGCGGTGATGGGCACGGCCAGGATCAGCCCAAACCCTCCCCACAACCAGGCCCAGAACATCATCGCGAGGGTGACCGCCAAGGCATTCAGGTTCAGGCGATGGCCCACGAGTCGCGGAGTCAGGATATTCACCGAGATAAAATGCGCTGCGGCGACCGTGGCCGCCAGGATCAAAAAGGGCTTGACCGAGTCATATTGCATCAGAGCGACCATCAGAGGAGGAACCAGCGCCAGCGCCACTCCGATGTAAGGCACTAGGCTCACACACGCCGCCAGCAGCCCCAATACCAAGGCGTACTGGAGGCGGATGTAGGCGAAGACCAGGCAGATGGGAATCGCGGTAATAAGAGCCACCAGCAGGTTTCCCAGCGCGAACTGGCGCAGCATCAGGCCAATGTAGTGAATGACATTCTCAGCCTGGAGCCGGTTCTGGCGTGGAAAGAGGTTGAGCGTGGCCGCCCATAAGTGGTCCTTGGAATTCAGCATAAAGAAGACGAGGAAAGGAATGAACATCACGGTGACCGTGAAGGCGTAAACCGATCCCACGCCGCGCAGCAAGAACTGCGTCCAGGGAGATTCCTGCTGGAGTCGTACGGTGGGCAGACTGCTGTCCGTGTTGGAGGGTATGATGGTGCGCGTGCTCTGTTGAAAACTTTGCGCTGCCACATCCAGGTGCGAGGTAATTTGCCGGAGCTTGGCCGCCAGCTTGGGGGCACTATCGATGAAGTCCACCGCCCGCCCATAAATCCCGTACACGGCGAGATAACTGACCGTGAGCATGAGCAGCACCATGACCAGGGAGCTCAGCCAGCGCGGCATCCGCAGCCGCTCCAGGAATTCTGCTCCGGGCTCGAGCACTGCGGCGATGACAATGGAGAAAATCAGGGTAATGACGACCGAACTGGCGTAGTAGATGCACCCGCCCAGCACCGCAAGGGCGATTATCTTGGCGCTGATGGCAGCCCCCGAACTCTCGCGCCTGCGCTCGATATTGATTTCTGGCATGAAAACACTCCCCACGCTGATTCTAGCCCGTCAGGCGTGGAAACGCCAGTGAGCAAACGAGCATTTTTTGTTGACAGCAAAAAGTCTTTGCGGTATAAGAAAGTATATTTATGCATCGAATGCATAAATATTCCGCTTGGCCGGACTGTGGGGGTTAAGTCGACATTGGGAGTCACGACAAAACCTGGAATCAGCGCCCTCGCCTCGCCCCTCGCGAAACCGCAAAAGGCGGATCTGAAAAGCAGGTCCGTGCCACCCGTGCGGGCCGTTGTGCTGGGCGCGAGCGGGTACGTGGGGCGCGAACTTCTCACCTCATTGGCGCGGCATCCCGGCGCGCGCGTAGTGCGCATGATCTCCTCCGCCTCCGGCGGGAAGAAGCCCTTTCCCATCGAGCAGGTTCATCCCTCGCTTCGCGGCCGTTTCGCGATTGCCTGCCTGCCGCTTGGCCTGGAGGGTCTGGCCGCGCCCTCCCTGCTCGAAGCCGTGGGGGCGCCGGAAGCGGATGTGGTGTTCCTCGCCACCCCGCACGAGACTTCCCGCGACGTTGTGCCCATGCTTCTGGATGCCGGATTGCGCGTCATTGACTTGAGTGGAGCTTTCCGCCTCAAGGATTCTGCCGCCTATCCGCGCTGGTACGGCTTTGATCACGGCGCTTCAGAGGCGCTCGCTGAGGCCGTCTACGGCCTGCCGGAGCTCAACCCCTCGGCCATCTCGAGCGCCAGATTGCTCTCCAATCCCGGCTGTTACGCCACCTCCGTGATTCTCGCTCTCTCCCCGCTTCTGCGCTGCGGATGGGTGGATCTATCTGCCGGCATCATTGCTGATTCGAAATCCGGCGCCAGTGGCGCCGGCCGCACTCCCAGCGGCAAGCTTCACTTCCCCGAGGTCAACGAGAACTGCCGGGCTTACGGCCTTTTTACCCATCGTCACGTTCCGGAGATGCTTCAGGCGCTGGAGATCGGCGAGAAGGATTTCATTTTCACTCCTCACTTGTTACCGATTACGCGCGGCATTCTCAGTACGGTTTACGTCCGCCTCAACGCGCAGCGGGCCCTGGGCAAGGTGGTCTCGCTTTTCACCCAGTTTTATGCCCCTTCCCCCCTGGTCCGGGTTTATGAGGGCGGGGCTCTGCCGGAAATTCAGGCGGTGGCCAACACGCAGTATGCAGACCTTGGCTTTGCACTCGATGAAGAGACCCGGCGGCTCATTGTTGTTTCCGCACTGGACAACCTCGGCAAAGGCGCGGCGGGACAGGCAGTTCAAAACATGAACCTCATGTTCGGGCTGCCGCAGGAATTAGGCCTAATATGAAGTTAGTGGTAAAAATCGGCGGCAAGGCCGCGGAGGACACCAAGGGACGCAGGCGCTTGGCCCGGCAAATTGTGGAACTGCAGCGCGCCGGCCACTCCGTCGTGGTTGTCCACGGTGGCGGCAGCGCCCTGACTCACACCCTCGAGCGCTTGGGTATCCCCACGGAATTCTACCAGGGACTGCGCGTCACCGACGCTGCCACGCGCGACGTTGCCCTGATGGTTCTCGCCGGCATCGTGAATAAGCAGTGGGTGGGCGAATTCGAACGGCTCGGGCAGCCGGCCTTGGGCATCACCGGCGGCGACGCCGGAATGGTCCACGCAAGAAAGCTCTCTTTGGGGTCGACCGGGCACAAGAAAGACCTCGGGTACGTCGGGCGGCCTAACAAGATCCGGACCGACGTTCTCGAGATGGCCTTGCGGGGCGGGATCGTTCCCGTGGTCGCCAGCCTGGGGCTGGGCGCGCGGGGAGAATTCCTGAACATCAATGCCGATGACCTGGCTGCCTCCCTTGCCGTGGCCCTCCAGGCCGACCGGCTCTTTTACCTCACTGAATCGGGCGGCGTCTGGGACGCGAAACGGCGCCTGCTGCCGGTGGTGAAACTCAGCGAGATTCCCGGCTTGATCAGGAATGGTGTGGTTCGCGAAGGCATGATTCCCAAACTGCTTTCGTGCGCGCGCCTGCTCCGCCAGAAGGTTGGCGAAATTGACATTCTCGCGGCCAACGGATCAAAGGACCTGCTCCGGGCCGTGAACGATGGGCAGCACGCTGGAACCAGGATTGTGAAAAGCGCATGAACTTCGACGAGATTGCTCAACTCGAAAAGCAAGTCCTCATACCCACCTACGACCGGTTGCCGATTCTTGCCGTGCGGGGCGAGGGCTGCTACCTGTACGATGACCAGGGCAAGAAGTATCTCGATTTCCTGGGCGGGCTGGCGGTAAATTCCCTTGGCTATGCCCACCCGGAAATCCTCGCCGCGCTGCGCGACGAAGCTGAGACGCTTCTGCACACCTCCAATTTGCTTTACCACCCCTACCAGGCGCCGCTGGCAAAGAAACTCACGGCCCTGTCGGGAATGGACCGGGCCTTCTTCGCCAACTCCGGCACGGAAGCAATTGATGGAACGCTAAAGCTGGTTCGCGCCTACGCCCGCCGGCATCAGGAGCCGTGCGAAATCCTGGCGATCGAAAACTCTTTCCACGGAAGAACCTTTGGGGCGCTCTCCGCGACCTGGCCGGAAAAGTATCGCAAGCCGTTTGAGCCGCTCGTTCCGGGCTTTCGCTTCGTCCGCCAGAACGACCCTGCCCACCTGCGCGAAAGCTTTACGCCGCGCGTGGGCGCGGTGCTGCTCGAGGTGATCCAGGGCGAAGGCGGTGTAGTGGAACTGAGCGAGGAATTCCTCAAGACGGCGGAAGAGCTTTGCCGGACCCACGGCGCCCTGCTGATTTGCGACGAGATCCAGTGTGGCCTGGGGCGTACCGGACGTTTCTTCGCGTTCACCAAGTTCGGGCTGCGGCCCGACGTTGTGGTGGTGGCCAAGCCCCTGGCGGCAGGCCTGCCCCTGGCGGCCATTCTTGCCCGCGAAGAAGTGGCGCAGGCTTTCTCTCCCGGCATGCACGGCACTACCTTTGGGGGCGGGCCGCTCCAATGCCGCCTGGCTCTG
>Ga0181532_10000258_pt1 | contig 56101 bp, 58 predicted proteins | sample PEATcosm2014_Bin_33_FD_119768 | JGI IMG/M metagenome (GOLD analysis project Ga0181532, IMG submission 119768) | Peatland microbial communities from MTU Mesocosm Facility, Houghton, MI, USA - PEATcosm2014_Bin11_30_metaG | ecosystem: Environmental > Terrestrial > Soil > Wetlands > Peat | place... | reverse complement strand
TGCGGCGGCGGTACCGCATCCCGCGCTTGCCGGCAAAGCGGCAGCAGAGTGGAGCGCCGCCGGTTGGCGAGGAAGCCGAAGTGGCGAATGCGCACGAAGCCTTTGGGAAGCAGGTGCAACAGGAAGCGACGCAGGAACTCATCCAGCGACAAGGTCATCACTTTCTGTTCATTGTGATGAGCCGAGTCCCGCCAACGAAAGGTGACTTGGCCGTCAGCCGACGAGATGAGGCGATGGTTGGAGATGGCCACGCGATGGGTGTAACGGCCGAGATACTGGAGTACATATTTGGGGCCACGTGGAAGCGTTTTACGGCGCACGACACTCCCAAGCATGGAAGCTGGCTCAACCAGCACGCGCGGACCTGAAATCGTCGTATGAATCGCGACCGGGTTACCATCCAGTGGAAGTTCACAAGCAAGCACGCCCGACACAAGCTTCGTTACATAATCAAGCGGTCGAAGCACTAGCTCCACCATCACAATCAATAAGTTGCAGACCTTCCCCCACGCGATTCGTCTTCCAAAATGTTCCAATTGAGATTCAATTCGAGCATTTTGGCAGTCAGGACTTTTCTGAGCAGGCCTAAGATGCTGCCCGTTGTGTCGGTCGCCTCAAAGGCGCGGATGATTCACCTTTGCGCTGCTTTCCCGCTGGAAGTGAGAAGATACTTGAATGCGGCACTACAACCTGGCAGTAATGCCCGGTGACGGCATCGGCCCGGAAGTCATAAAGGAGGGTGTTGCAGCTCTCCAGGCAGTTGCCGAACTTGACGGTAGCCTGAAGTTCGAGACCCAGGACTACGACTGGGGTTCCGAAAGGTATCTTCGCCTGGGGGCGATGATGCCTGTTGATGGGCTGAAGGTGCTAAAGGCCCGCGGTTATAGCGCCATTCTGGTTGGCCCGGTTGGCGATCCGCGAGTTGCTGATCACATAACGCTCTGGGGTATGCTGCTGCCGATTCGCCAGGGCTTTGACCAGTATATTAACCTTCGGCCGGTGCGGCTGTTGGAGGGTGTCGCCAGCCCGCTGGCAGGTAAGGGCTCCAAGGACATCGACATCATCTGCGTTCGCGAGAACTGCGAAGGCGAATACTGCGGAGTTGGCGGCCGGGTTTACCAGGGAACTCCGCAGGAGTCAGCGGTGCAGTCGGCGGTGTTTACCTACCATGGCACGGAGCGCGTTATTCGCTATGCCTTCGAGTATGCGCGCCGGCGCGGGCGCAAGAAGGTGACCAGCGCGACCAAGTCCAACGCCATTAATTACAGCATGGTCTTCTGGGACGACGTATTCCGCGAAGTTTCAGCTAGGTATACGGATGTTCAACACGAACAGCAGTTGATCGACTCGCTGTGCGCGCGTTTTGTCACCGCGCCGGAGAGCCTCGACGTGGTGGTGGCCTCGAACCTCTTCGGCGATATCCTCACCGACCTCGGCGCGGCCATCGCCGGCAGCATGGGACTGGCGCCCAGCGCCAACCTCAATCCTGAGGGCCGTTACCCAAGCTTGTTTCAGGCAATCCATGGCTCGGCGCCCGACCTCACGGGCAAAGGCATCGCCAATCCTATTGCCACCATCTGGTCAGTCTCAATGATGCTGGATCATCTTGGCGAAGCCGAGCTTGGCAACGCCTTGTTGAAGGCGATCGAAAGCGTGATTGCCGAAGGAAAGGTTCGCACGCCCGATCTCGGCGGAGAGTCTACGACAAGACAGGTCGGCCAAGCGATCATCGGCGCCCTGCAGAAGCCACGAAAGGCGTCCCAAATCGCTTCTCGTTAAAGGCCGAAGACCTTGCGCGTTCTCATTGCAGGAACCTGATCGCGAACGGCAAGCCGACCGCCAGCAGCACGGCCAGATACAGCGCTCCCATGATGGCGCCCAGTCGCCAGAAGTCCTTGGTGGGGATGTAGCCGCAGCTATACCAGATGGGCGCAGGCCCACTAGCGTAGGGAGTGAGCACACCCATCAGACCCAGCGAATAAACCAACACAAGAGTAACGGCCTTTGCGGGAACGCCCGGCACGGACAAGACTGCCAGCAGGAAAACCGGAAGCAACGCAGTCGTCTGCGCCGTGATGCTGGCAAAAAGATAATGGATAATGAAGAACACTGCGACTGCCGCAATCAGCATCGGGATCAGCGGGATGCGGGTCATGTACGCGGCTGCCCGGGAACCGAACCAGGCGAGAAAGCCCACACTGCTGAGTCCCTCGGCCATCGCAACTAGGGTGGCAAACCAGACCAGAACACTCCACGCTTGCTTATTGGCAAGGATGTCATTCCAGGTGACAACCTTGGCGAGCAGCATCACCGAGATTACGGCCAGAGCAACGGTGACCGGGCTAATCCAGCGGCTGCCGCCGATCCAGCCAACCAGCGCCGCTGCGGCCAGCAACCCCATGGTCACTTCACGTCGCGTGATCCGTCCCATGGTGGTGAGTTCGCCGCCAGCCCAACCTGCAACCTCGTCACCACGCTTGATCTCCGGCGGATAAAGGACATAGGCAAGCAGCGGTGTCGCCGCGAACAGCAAAATCCCGACCGGCAGAAAGCCCAAGGCCCACATGCCCCAGGAAATGTCGACGTGCGCGACCTTGCGGGCAATTTCCACTGCCAGCAAGTTGGGCGCGAGCGCGGTCAAAAACATGGAACTGGTGACGCAGGTCGTGGCAAAGCCAGTCCACAGCAGGTAGCCGCCGATTCTTCGCGGGTTATTGTTGGGAAATGAACCATAGAGCGGCGGGATGTTCTTCACGATGGGATACACCGTGCCTCCACTGCGCGCCGTGTTGGACGGCATCACCGGAGCGAGACAGAGATCGGAGAGCGCGATCGCGTAACCGAGGCCAAGGGTGCGACGGCCTAGCGCCTTGACTAGCATCAGCGCGATCCGCCGGCCCAGCCCAGTTGCTTCATATCCCAGGGCGAACATGTTGGCGGCAAAAATCAGCCACACCGCATCATTGGAAAATCCGGAAAGCGCCCATTTCGTAGCCTCGGCGGGCGTTTTCCCAACCAATAACAGTCCCGCGGCGACCGTCACGCCAATAAAGCCGATGGCTGCACCTGGCAGCGGTTCGGTGATCAGTCCGGCGATGACGGCGGCAAACAGCGCGAAGTAATGCCACGCCGTCGCGCTCAGGCCGGAAGGCGCAGGTATCAGAAGAAGTACGAGTCCCAGGGCCAGCGGCCCAATCCATTTTCGAAGCTGCCTGGAAGTGACTTGTGGACGGCTGACGGGTGCGACCGGCTCCGGGGGCCCGACGGTTGGCGAGGACATGGGTTGGCTCCTTTGGCTCGGAGAATGATGTCCTGACGCGCTCAGCATCGCATCAATGCGATCTGCTGGCGGTGACGAATAACCATGCGCGAGGTGACGAGTAAGTTGGCTGCGTTAGAGTTTGTAGCTCGTAAGACGCATGATGTGACGCGGTGAAACACAAGACGATAGCTCGGGGTAATAATCAGCCCTCGAATCAGAACACTGAATGGACCTTTCCTTTGCGACAGTTAAGCGGGCAATGGCTGAGCGCCTCGCGTGCAAGGCGAGCGTGCCCTGCTACTCACTTCTTCTTCGACTTCACAGGCGGAGCCAGCGCGATGGCGGCCTCAGCCGTGAGCATCAGGAAGGAAAACGTCTCCTGCAAGTATAGGGCGACAGTGGTGTCGGTGTGGTTCGAATAGCCGATGGATACGTCCTGGCCGATGTGCAGATCGAAGTCGCCACCACGGGTCGTCACTATAAAGGCACCGTGGATCGCAGGTGCCCAGAGGATTTTGTCGTCGACGAGCCATTTGACATGGTCCAGTACCGGGTATCCCTGATCGCTGGTTTCGGCCAATGCTGTGTAAACGTCGGCATCGAGGAGCACCGCGTACGGGCCATTGACGCCGACGAGCCGCAAGCGGCTCAGGCCTTGGGCAATTGCTTCCGGGTACTCTCGCACATCGCTGGGGAGCGTCACCTTCGGATTACTGGTCCCCTGGCGGATACCCACGATTCCGGCTACGGCATAGCCTTCGAACATGGCGCCGTCTTCGGCATAAGCGAGTTTGCGCGCGGCGTCCTTTGCCGGCTGCCAGTCTGAGTCGTTTGCACCACGATCGACGTCGTCAATAGTCTGGCGCTCCAGTTCGAATGGAACCCGCAGCTCGACCAGCGCGTTTACTTCGCGCTGTCTGGCGACGACACCGGCGCTAGGGGCGGAGATCGTCAGCAGATGTCCGGTGCCGATGGCGGAGAGGCTTGTGCCCGCCGGGCCATGCATGTCGACGACGCGCCGGCCCGCGAGGTGACGCTTAAGCGTGCGGGTTGTCTCCTCTTCGATCTGTGCCCAGGCAGCATCGGAAATGGGGGCGAGCTCTCGATGCAGATTATTCATGGGGGATGTCTCCTTTAAGCGAACCAATATCCAGCGAACCATCGCTCTCGCGCTTGGGCAGCGAGGCTTCGGCCGCTGGGTCAGCGGGAGCCTCTGCAACCGCAGACTGGTCGTCGGCTACGTTTTCCAGAAATGTCGCGGTGGGCACAAAGAACAAGTTTCCCGTGACCGCGCGACTGAAATCGAGCAGCCGGTCATAATTGCCGTGCGGGAGGCCAATGAACATGTTCTCCAGCATTTTCTCAATCGTAGAGGGCGAACGGCTGTAGCCAATGAAATAGGTGCCGAATTCACCTTGCGCGGCGTTGCCGAAGGGCATGTTGTCGCGCAGGATCTTGATCTCTTTGCCATCCTCGACGATGGTCGTGAGTGCGTTGTGCGCTGAAGTTGGCTTGATGGAATCGTCCAATTCGATGTCAGACAGCTTCTTGCGGCCAATGATCGCTTCCTGTGACTCGGTGGACAATGCATTCCATCCCGCAAGATCGTGAAGATACTTTTGCACTATGACGTAGCTGCCGCCGGCGAACTCGGCATCCTCCTCACCGACTACTACGGCATCGATGGCTGCCTGGCCCGTCGGATTTTCCGTTCCGTCGACAAATCCGAGGAGATCGCGGTCGTCGAAGTAACGGAATCCATGCACCTCGTCTACCGCCGAAACCGCATCGCCGATACGCGCCATGATTTGTGTCGCTAGCTCGAAGCACAAATCCATGCGCTTCCCGCGGATGTGGAATAGCAAGTCGCCCGGCGTGGAGACGGCAACGCGAGCCGCCGCACGGATCTCACGGAACGGGTGTAACTCCGCCGGTCGGGGCGGCCCAAAGAGCCGGTCCCAGGCTTCCGATCCAAACCCCAGGACGCACGAGAGCCCTGCCTCAAGGTCACGAAATCCCACCGCGCGCAACAGTGCGGCCAAGTCTCCACAGAACGATCGAAGGGCCGTACGATTGTCGGGGCCCGGGTTCAAGGCCACCACGAGAAAGATTGCGAAGCGAGCAAGTGATGCGGCTACCGGTTGCGCGATGCCCCTCGTGGCGCCTGCCGTTACGGGAGCAGTGATCGGATCGGACGCCATCGCTCGCCATCCTCGCGGGGGTGGAAGGGGGTTTCGCCTTTTTTGAAATTTCGCCCCGCCTCGCAGCAACAATCGGACGGTAGCTTACCATCGCCTATTGACGGATGTCCATGCCAACCGCCGAATGGCTAAAGCAGGATAGTGAAAGCGTCGAGTGATAGGGCGGGGAGTTGTACTCTCCTAATCATTTTAGGAGGGCCTGGTGACCGACCAGGCTCAGCTTCTTCTTGGGTATTCGGCTGGGGTTGTTCTGGTTATGTCCTTGGTGGGGCTAGTGGCAACGTGGATTCCGGCGCGGCGCGCGCTGTCGGTTGACCCTTTGATACTGCTGCGCGAGGAATGACTTACTGCGGCACGGCGCTTCAGTTATCGAGGCGGGGCAGTTCGCTGACGGCTTCTGAGTGGGAAGCTTCAAAGTGACTTCGAAAATCACTTCTCTGCTAGCAATGACTTACAACGCTCAAGTTTGCTGCCTGTGCTCAAGAAGCTATTTGTTTGCGGTTTCAGAGGAAATTCAAGTTGCCCACGCTTCCGCTAGTAAAATTCGACTTCACGGCCGGCTGGAATTCTGTTTCCGCTTCATGAGAACATTCCATCTTGAGGTGCTTCATGGCTCTCAGCTTTGCCAGCGATATTCGCCCCCTGTTCCGCGCCTCTCCCGATGTGGAGGCGATGAAAAGCTTCGGTCTCGACCTGTCTTCCTACGATGATGTCAAGGCGCAGGCCGATGAGATCTATTCCCGCCTGGAAGATGGCAGCATGCCTTGCGATGAAGCCTGGCCTAAGGAGCAAATCGCCAGGTTCAAGCGGTGGATGGACGACGGCATGGCGCCGTAAACTGGCGCTGCAATGAATGCCTGATAATAGGGCGCGTGCGATCGGCACTCCATTCGTTAGGAGCTCGGTTAGCAGCTATCGGGTCGCCTAACGAGGGCTTGGTTTGGACAACCAAGGAATATTCGGAAACCTATCTGTTTGCGCTCGACAGGAGGCTTTTGGCGGCCGAAGGGCGTTAATGTCTATAGAAGTGGAATCGTGTATCAGCTATGTGTACCGGAGAGCTGGACGGGTAGCAAGGACCAGGTAAGAGGCCAAAGTGCTGGGGCGGCCCCATGTCTCATATGCGGAGTTCGTGCCTTGCTACCCTCCCGTTCGGTCAGAGAAAAATATCTTGTAACCCACGCTAGACCCGTCGAATCGAAGCACTTTACATTGGCTATCTGGCGATAAGGAGTTACCTTATTTCTAAATCATGTGGCGCCGACCAAACGCTTTGCGCTCCGCTGTCTCAAAAGTGGGCCTTCATCCCGTCACAACTTATATCTAACCGGGAAGACGTATACTTAACCGGCCAGTTACAATCGGACTCCTGGAGTTAATATCCAAATCAAAGAAGAAGGGATAGGCATGGACATTACAAGCATAGTGGCACAACTTAGACAAGAGGTCAGCCGTATCGAAAATGCGATCGCAGCGCTTATGGGGTCGGGCTCCCAGGCAACACGGCGGGGCCGTCCACCCGAGGGCAGTCGGGCCAAACCAGCCGGCAGCCAGAAACGCGGACAGATGAGCGCGGCAGCGCGTGCCAGAATTGGCGCGGCAAAGAAGGCTTGGTGGGCAAAGCAAAAAGGCAAGCCGGCACCCAAAGAGGCTAAGCCTGTCTCGAAGAAATCGACCGCTCGGAAGCCGATGAGCGCAGCCATGCGAAAGAAATTATCGGCGATGATGAAGGCGCGTTGGGCGCAGAGAAAGAAGGCGGCATAGCTGGACATCAGCTTGGTCTGCATGCTGTCATGAGTGTGCAAATAGCCTTGGAGAGAAAGGCGAAGGCAGCGTGCAATACAAGTCCAACTCAATGGTTCCGGGCAGCATTCGCTGCCCTTTACCATTTGTGACTGAAGCGAGACGCGAAGTCGCAACACGAACAATTTGCAAAGGTAGTCGAGAGGTACTTTACTCGCTTGCCGCTACGCTTACCCACTCAGTTGTCGGCATCAGGGTCGCTGTACGTTTTAATTTCGCCTGCTTCTTATGTTCATTTCGGCGCCTTCGGGTCTGAGAGTTGGCGGCGGCAACCGTTGGCCTTGCGGCCACCGCCTAACGGTTGAAGGGATTTTCCTGGATCCAATGGAAGCCTCGGTTGACCAGCAGGAACTTCTCGCGGTCAAGTAGTTGGAGTTGCATGTGAAGCTTATGGCTGTCCATGTCGCCATCGAGGATCAATTGATCTGGGGTCGGGCGTTGGAAGGTGAAACTTGCTTTCCAGTTTTTGTCGTCGTCCTTGGTGAGCGCAAGGGTTTGGTCATTGACCTTGATGGCGGCTCCATAACGGGCCAGGGAGTCGTCCATGCGCTGGAAAGCCATTCGGCTGGGAATGTCAAAGCTGACGCGCCGCCAGCGTCCGTAGTCGGTGATCAGCGGCGAGCGAGACTGCCCGTCAATCGTGAGTTGGTCCACGTTCCAGATGCCATAGAGGGCTGACTTCGGGCTGCCGCCTCCGTAGAGGTGCCAGCCGGTCCAACTACCGTAGGCATTCATGCCCATCAACCAGACACCAATCATGACCGGTGCGACCAGAGCGATGCGGTTAGCGCGCGTTGTTGCGAACAGCGAAGGTTGTGTGGAAGGCCCGGCTGGGCGATTCAGCAAGAACAAGTTCGCGAGACGCTGAAGGTCCGGCGCAAGGAGAAATAACGACATCAGGATGAGGTGAAAGGAAAGCAGTTTCACCGGCACATCGTAAGTCATATTCAGCATGAACACCTGGGTCATGTCTGCCAGGCAAACCAACGCGCCTAATGTGGTGGTGCGAGGAACAATGAGCAGGATTCCGCCCAGCATCTCCGCGCATCCGGCGAAGACTTCGTACGCCGGGGAAGCGCCGATGGAAGACCACAGAACTCCCATTGGGGAGAAGTTCCCGAAAGGCTCGAGCAGCCTGGTGAGATAAGGGTAGGGCATTTGCAGGGGAACGGCTTTAGCCCAGCCGTAGCCAAACATCTGTCCTGCAAGGCAAATGCGAATGAAGAGACGGAACCATTTGTATAAAGTGACGTAGTTTTCGCGCTTGCGATCGAGAATCGACCACGCAACCGTCGCGAGAACGGCAACCACGAGCGTGCAAACCAGCAACACCCAGTCGAATGTCCTGTCGCCGCTGCCGGTTTCCGCGTAAATCAGCGGTTTGGTAAGACGGAAGATATGGCTCGCTGTCCAGATGACGATCTGGCGCGTGGGCGGCAGCGAGGATGGGTCCGGAATGTCAACATTAGGAAGAGGGGCCAGGCTGGTAGAGATTTGGGTGAGAAGGCAATACAGCCCGAAGTATACGAAGCAGAATCGAAAAGCGATGCGCGTGGGGAACTCCACTGCGGAATAGGCATCTCGCGGTGGACTGATTCCGTCTGGAGTTGAGTGCCCTGAGTGCCCATTCAAGCCTCCATGGGAAACTGCAAGGGAACGGTGGTGCATTATAACGCGAGAAGGTCGCCAGCCTGCTCTACCGCCCCTTCTTGCAGGCTCGGTTAGCACCCAATGTTGACCCAATATCACGACAAACCTTGTAAGAGCACGCCTGCCGCTTTGAGCCGGTGATTGATTTCGCGTGCGATGGCCACGCTGCCCGGTGTGTCGGAGTGAATGCAGATGGTGCTCGCTGCAATCGGTAATTCGGAGCCGTCGCTCGCGATAGCCTTGTGACGAACCGCGATCTCGATAGCTTGCTGCGCGGCGCGCGCAGGGTCTTCAAGCAGCGCCCCGGAGAGGGTACGTTTACGCAGCGTGCCGTCTGGGTCGTAGGCGCGGTCAGCAAAGGCTTCGGCAGCGAATCGCAATCCCATCGAGTGCCAGACTTCCAGAACAGGAGAACCGGCTTGGCCGACCATGACGAGTTGTGGATTGATCGCCTTCACCGCGCGGCCTATTGCGAGCGCAACTTCGCGGTTCGTGTTGGCGGCGTGATAGAGCGAGCCATGTGGCTTCACGTGCACCAACCGCATGTCCAGGGAGTCCGCAATCTTGACCAATGCCGCGATCTGATGGCCCACGGAGCCCTCGATCTCCATTGGAGTAAGCGGCGATTCGGCGCGTCCAAAATTCGCCCGATCGGGATAGCCCGGATGAGCCCCGACTGCGACTTGCATATCGCGAGCCGCAGACAGCGTCTCTCGCATAGTTTGCTCATTGCCCGCATGTCCCCCGCACGCAATGTTGGCCGAGGTAATGTAGCGCATCAACTCGAAGTCAGTTCCATTAGCAAGCGACTCTTCGAACTCGCCCAAGTCGGCGTTGATATCGATCGAGATGTCCGTCATCTTACATTGCCTGTCCTACACCGAATTGTTCAAGCTTCATGCTACGTTTCCCGATCACGAGACAAAGATTTCTCTCAGCCAGCATTCCTGCTGGCGTAGCGCTTGTATTGCTTCCGCAATGGAAACTTCGACGAGTCGCACCTCGTCGCGGGGCCGCAACTGGCCGACGCGATGGATGTCGGCGGCGATCACATTCGCGATCTTTGGATATCCCCCAGTGGTCTGCTGATCGACAAACAGGATAATCGGCTGGCCATCCCGCGGGACTTGAATAGCTCCAAGCGGGATGCCATCCGTAAGTAGATCGGAATGCTCAGGCGGGCGCACGATTTCTCCCTTCAGCCGCAGGCCGGTGCGATCCGATTGCTCGCTGACGATGTACGCGGTGGAGAACAATTTCTCGAATGCCTCCAGCTCGAACCAGTCCTGTTGCGGTCCCTTGGTCACGCGCAACGGTCGCGCAGCGTGCAATGAGTCAAGAGCACCCTTACGCAGCGAGCGAACGCGGAACGAGCTGTGTTGCCGAACCTGCAATACGTCGCCGGTCTGCAATCTGCGCCCTTTGAACCCTCCAAAGTGGCCAGGGACAAAAGTTGACGCGCTGCCCATGACTAGCAGAATGTCGAATCCGCCTTGAACGGCGAGGTAGCATCGTGCGCCGTCGGTCATGCTCCCACATTGTAGGACTGCTCCTGCGGGAAGATCGAACACTGTGCTGGCCGGCACACTCGCCGAACCGAGTTTGCATTCGCAAGTGGCACCGGTGAGCGCGACGATGGCGCTTTCCTCAAATTCCAGGGTTGCGCCGAGCAGCGTCATCTCCAGCGCGGGAGCGTTCTCATCGTTGCCCACAAGAAGATTAGCAATGCGGAAAGACAACGGATCAGCAGCTCCGGCTGGGGAGATGCCGAGATGAGCATAGCCGTAGCGTCCGAGGTCCTGGACAGTTGTGAACAGCCCCGGCTTTGCAACCCGAATCGTCATTTGAGCGGACCCTCTGCAGCTCGCTGCACGTCTTCGAAGGTCGCGCGATCAATGGGAGAGAATTTCATTCTGTCGCCCGGTTGCAGGCGGGTTGGCGGTGTTGCTTCAGGGTCGAACATTCGCATAGGCGTTCGTCCGATCAGCCTCCATCCTCCGGGAGAGTCAACTGGATAGATTCCCGTCTGACTGTCGGCAATCCCAACACTTCCGCCAGCAATGGCCGGCCGGGGAGTCGAGAGTCTGGGCATGTGCAGAACCTCCGGCAATCCACCGAGGTACACGAATCCGGGAGAGAATCCGAGGAAATATACGAGATACGTTGGGGAAGAATGTTGTCGAACAACCTCGGCCAGTGAAAGCCCGGCGTGCTGCGCGACATCCAGCAGGTCCGGAGCAAACTCGATGTCATAACACACCGGAATAGTGACCACGTTGGCGCGCGTGTCGACCACGGAGTCGCTCCCAACTGCCAGTTGTTGAACAATCGAGCTGAGTTCATCGTGAGTCAACCGCAGCGGATCGAAATCGATGTGGAGTGACGCGTATCCCGGATGCAGGTTGCGGATCCGCGGATCATGCCAGGACTGGAATGCATGAAACAGCGACATCACGCGCTGGTGAAGTGCGGGCGAGATTGCATTCCCGAAGACAACCAACAAAGACGAGTCGCTCGCCGGAACGATCTTCACAAGGTCTCCGACTTCCTGGCAAGAATAGACGATCTAGCAACGGCGCACGTGTGTGGAAATCCCGTCGCTCTCGAGCGTAGTTTCATACAGGCTGCGAGAATTACTTTCAGTCAGGTAGCACCGTAGGCTTTCTAACGATGCCTATACACGCACCGTCACGCACTTCCGTTCAATTTGCAAGCTCTTTGCGCAAGACGTGTACATGATCTGCTACTTGGCCTCGCGAGCTTGGTCGAGGATAATGAGACAGGCTGTGTTGATACACGCTCGGACTGTGAGAACTGTTTCCAGGAATCTATCGTGCATCAGGCGACAGCAGTTGCAGCGATCTTGCCGACAGAGGAGTGCTCAGCATCGACACGAACGCGGGTGTGTTAAATTGAATCTGTTGGCAGAGAATTGACTCTAATAAGTAGATAACTATGGCAGGAAGCTCTCGTACCACGTTTACAAAACGACAGAAAGAACGGGCGCGCCAGGAAAAGCGGGCTGAAAAAGCGCAGCGGAAGGCGCAGCGCAAACAGCCAGGCGACTCCGAGAGCGTCACTGTGGAAACCCAGCCCGTTGCTAATTTGACCGTCACGCACGATGAAGACGGTCAGCCACAGGGATTCGATTTCCACGATTTCGGGAAGTAATGCATAGTATTCAAGTTGGTGCGCCTGCGATGTTTTGGGGCGTACTGTGATAGAGTACCAAGTAGACGCTTATTGGCTGCGGCCGCTTGCAAGCGACATCCGATCCGCACTTTGATCCGATTTCCCGCCTTTCCTGCTTCCGTTTCAGTTTCAGCGCCGAATAAAACTAGAGTGGCTTCAGCTGTATCTTCGCGACTCGCCCGCCACGGAGCGCCCCACCAGTGCAAACGGCACTCTTCGGCACACCGATAACGGCGGACTTCCTCGCGAGACGCCCCTCCAAGAAAGAAAAAATCGTTTGACACAATTTAAAGACATGCCCCTGTCTGCTGGGCTCCAGCAGAAGCTGGCACACTCGCATTTCACTACCCCGACGCCGGTCCAGGCGTCCGCTATACCTCCCGCGCTGGAAGGTAAAGACGTACTCGCCACGGCGCAAACCGGCACCGGAAAGACGTTGGCTTTTCTGATCCCGATCATAGAGCGACTGGCAGCTCAGCCTTCAGCGCGTCAAGTTTCGGCTTTAATCCTGGTGCCCACGCGTGAGCTGGCCATGCAGGTCCATGAGCAGTACGAAAAACTGCGCGAGCGCAAATCTGTTCCCGCCGCGCTGGTCATCGGCGGCATGAGCGAGCAGCGCCAGATCCAGGCAATCCGGAAGGGCGCCGACGTCGTTGTCGCTACCCCCGGACGACTGGAAGATTATCTTCGCCGCAAGCTGGTGAATCTGGAACACGTAAAGATACTGGTTCTTGATGAATCCGACCGCATGCTCGACATGGGCTTTCTGCCGGCTATTCGCCGCATTGCCGCGGCGTTGCCGCGCCAGCGCCAGACCCTGTGCTTCTCGGCTACGTTGGAAGCTTCGGTAGCCCACCTGGTAAACGACTACATGAACAAGCCGCTGCGTGTGGCGCTTGGTTCCATCTCCAAACCGGCTGATACGGTCGAGCTGCAGGCCTTCGAAGTGCCGCAGGTGGAGAAGTCCGAGCTTCTGCGCCAGCTTCTCTATGCCGAGAAGGGACAGACGCTGATCTTCGCGCGGACCAAGCACGGAACCGAGCGCCTGGCCAAGAACCTGGTGCGGGACGGTTTCACCGCGGCAATGATCCACGGGGATCGCAGCCAATCACAGCGGACCGGTGCACTCAGCGGATTCGAAGAAGGCAAGTTCCAGGTACTCGTCGCCACCGACGTGGCCTCCCGCGGAATCCACGTCAACAATGTTGCGCACGTCATTAACTACGATTTGCCGCAAATTCCCGAAGACTTCATTCACCGCGTGGGACGGACCGGCCGCATGGGTTTGGCCGGACGCGCTTCGACGCTGGTCTCAGGCGCGGAGATTGGTGAGTTGCGTTCGATTGAACGTGCGCTCAAGCTGAAGATCGCGCGCAAGCAATTCAGCTCCATCGGACGAATTGCTGGCCCTGCGATACAGAACACCTTGCAGACGCGTACACTCTCCCGCATGAAGGGCGAAGTGTTCTCGTAAGAGGCGCAGTTCGGTAGCGCGTATAATGGAGTCATCTCGCCATTTCCGAGACGGCTCCATTCACCTTCTTGCAAATCGCAAGAGGCACAATCTTTGACCCCACTCACCCGCGCTCTCCTTCGATAGCACCGAGAGTTTCTCTTGAGAAAAGCAGTTCACTCCGTAAGGTGCTTTTCATGCGAGGTCACCCGAGATGAACGTGGGCCATCGGCCGTTGGCAACGAAATCACCGAGCAATATAACCATTCTCTTGATGGACACCAACTCTGAAAGGCGTGCGCTGCGCAGGAAAGTGCTTGCGCTACATGGGGTGGAAGTCATCGGCGCATGCGATCTGCTAGAGGCCAGTTCCATCTGGCACCGCGACCGCTACGACATGGTGCTGATGGACATTCGCGCGGACCACCACGGCTGCCTGTCCTGGCGCGATGAGATTAAGAAGGAAAGTCCGCAACAGATGGTGGCGTTTCTGGTGGGCGGACCAAGATATGTCGATGTGGCGCCCTCGGCGAACTCTTATGTCACCGAAGAACACGGTTTGCAGTGGGGAGATTCCACGCGCAGCGCAATCCGCAAGAGTTGCGACCTGCTACCCCAACGAAACGGTTTCGTAGAAGCCGGCTGGCGGATCGCAGCCGCGAGGAAGATAAACCGAGCGACGGCGAAACCTTCGGAGCGACCGTCCCCTGCAGATATCGGCTTGAAATCGCTCTCGTTGCGCAGTCCGCCGATCTTCAGCCGCTGGCGGCACTCGTTGTATGAGCGGCAATCACGGCCTTTGAATCTCCCGTAACGTCCGCGACCACTCACCCCGCCGGAAGAAGAATGGAGAAAGCATGAAAGACGAGACGCCAGCCAAGGTGTGTACCCCGGTTCCACTCGACAATATTCTTACCAGCGCCGTGGTGCTTAGCTGGGATGCTCTGGCACCCGGATCGACTACCGGTACCGTCAAAGTTGAATATCACATTGGAAACGACGGATCGGTGGAGTCTCTGAAGCTGTGGGCGAGCGCTCGCGAGTACTGGAGCCTGGTCTGCGATTACTCGACTCATCTCGGCTGGTCCGATGGACCACGCTTCTCGAATGGCTATCACTCCCACCGCCTGGGCAGGCTGTTGCAGTCGATTATGCTGAATCAAAACCTATTCCGTCATGATTGCGGTTCCAACACCAACGCGACGCTTGAGATCGGGGCTCCCAGCGTGGAGGAGATCACATCCGCGACACTTCGGCTTAGCGAGGCCTTCCCACCCCCGCCGCCACGGACGACTGCTGCCACTCGAAATGCGGCCGCTTTAGCCGTAGCAGTGACCCCGGTACAGGCTCCGGCGGTTTGACAGTGTCGTCGACTTGGCCGTGTCCGCGGAAGTAAATCTTACACATGCTGAAAACCCACAAACGCGCGATGTCCGAAATCAAATCTGCTCAGCAACGCGTGGATAAAGCAACTGAAGAGCTCGATAAGCTGAAAGCGAAGTTGAAGAAGGCTCAGGCGCGACTGGCCGTGGAGAAGGAACGCCTCAAGAGAAGCCAGGAGCAGTTGGAAAGCTAAAGTCCTTCGCCTCCTCGCCAAGCGCGCCGCTGCTAGCCACCATAGATATTGTTGCGACCGCAGCCAGTCGGCTTCTGCTAGCATTTCTGCGTTATGGCAACGCTCAAGCTTGTTTCAGCTTTACTCTGCAGCTTCTTCCTGACCATCCCCATCCACGCGCAAACACCACCGCAAGTCATCGTGCTGCACGCTGCACGATTTCTCGACGTCGAAAGTGGGACGATCGTCAGTCCGGGCGAAGTGCTCGTCCGAGGCGAGCGAATTGCCGAGGCTGGGCCGAAGGTCAGCCGTCCGGCCGGGGCGGAGATCATCGACCTGGGTGACGTGACGCTCATGCCAGGGTTGATTGATGCGCACGTCCACTTGTTTCTGCATTCCGGAGCGGAAGACTTGCAGACGGTGGAAGAGTCGGTGCCGCAGCGCACGATCCTGGCAACACTGGCAGCAAAGGCCGACCTCATGGCGGGTTTTACCGCCGAGCGTGACATGGGGACGGAGGGTGCTGGATCCGCCGACACCGCCGTGCGCAATGCCATCAACGCTGGCCTGATTCCAGGGCCAAGACTGCGCATCAGCGGTAATGCCATCGACATTCTCGGCGGGCACGAAGACGCCAGCAAATTCAATCCGGCGCAGCATGTGCTCTCCAACGCCGATTATGCCAACAACTCCGAGCAAATCGTGGAGGTGATGCGCGAGCAGGCCAAAGAAGGCGCAGACTTTACCAAGATGTACGAGACCGGAAGAGACACGCTGGTCAACGGCATGCTGTCGACGCCATACCAGTACACCGAGGCGGAGCTCGCCGCCGCCGTCACCGAAGCGGCACGGACGGGGAGACGGGTCGCAGTCCACGCAACGGGCGATCCAGGCGCACTCTATGCGGCGCAAGCGGGAGTGGAGTCGGTGGATCACGCATTTCAACTTAGCGGCGAGACGATGCGCATCATGCGCGAGAAGGGAATCCCGGCGGTTCCGACGTTCACCGTTGTCGAGTACTTCGCGGAGCATTCGCCCAACCCAGCCGCCGCCGAGCACGATCGCAAAATTCAAGAGCTGCACGCCGCCGAGTTCAAGAAGCAGTTAGCGGCGGGTGTGCAAATGGCGGTTGGTTCGGATGTCGGTCCTTTCCCGCATGGCACGCAGGCGCGGGAATTCGAGCTGATGGTGCAGTACGGAATGAGCCCGGTCGCAACTTTGCAGGCGGACCTGATCAATGGCGCGAAGCTGCTTGGCTGGGAAGGCCAGGTCGGAGCGCTCAAGGCGGGATATCTTGCCGATGTGATCGCGGTGCCGGGCGATCCAACCAGAGACATCAGCGTGCTGAAGCAAGTCAGCTTTGTGATGAAGGGTGGAGTGGTGTATCGGAAATAAGAGGAGGTCGAGCCCTAGTAAGTGTTCCCATTTCAACTTGTCATCACGAGCGCGCTTTTGCGCGAGGGACCTGCTGTTCTGCGGTCGTGAAAGAAAAGCAGATCCCTCGTCGGCCTGAAGGCCTCCTCGTGATGACAATTTTCAGTTGGGGCGCGGTAGCGCGGCGTTAGTCTTACGAGCTGCTCTTGACCGTCTCGCTGGCGGATTTGGTGAAGACGATTTCCGCGACCAGCAGGATTGCGCCAACGACGATCGCACTGTCGGCGACATTGAAGGCCGGCCAGTGATAGCTGCCCACGTAGAAATCCAGGAAGTCTACGACATGGCCACTGACCATGCGGTCCCAAAGATTGCCCATCGCACCGCCGAGTATCAGCGACAAGCCGATGGTGGTGGTGCTTAGCGAATGGCTGTTCTTCCACAAGAGCGCCGAAACAATGACCAGCGCCAGGATGGAGAAGCTCACTAAGGCTCCGGCCTTCCACTGAACTGAAGACTCGGCAAACAAGCCAAATGCGGCGCCGGTGTTCTGCACGTGAGTCAGACGCAGAAATCCAGGGATGACGACGACGCTGTCGTGCAAGGGAATGTTGCTGGCGATTGCCCATTTGGCAATCCGGTCCAGCAGCAATACGATGACGGCGATGAAGAAGAAATATTTGCGCATGGCTTGCTTTTGCTGTGGGTCCAGTGTCATGCCCCGTGCCTTTATGTTAGACGCTACTTCACGCTGAAGGAAGCGGCGAAGGCTCGAGTGCCATCCCTATACCTCCGCCCATCACGACCGCGCGGTGGCTTCGATTTCTGCCAGCACGGCGGTGCAGCGCTCGCACACTGTGGGATATGCCACATCTTCGCCCACATGGATCGAATAGTTCCAGCAGCGCTCGCACTTTTGTCCCGGGGCTTTGCCGACCGTGATCGTCAACCCGGCGTCGCCATTGCTTGCGGACGCTTTATCCAGTACGACATCCGAGACGATGAACAAGTATCGCAACTGATCGCGGTAGCGTCCTAGGACCGGATAAATGCTGTCTGGCGCGGCGAGATGGATCTGCGCCTCCAGGCCGCTGCCGATGCGCTTTTCCGCGCGCGCGGTCTCCAGAACTTTCAGCACCCCGTCCCGAATCGAAAGCAGGGACTGCCAATCGCGCTCCGTTGTTGCGACATCGAAACCATCGGGTACGGAACCTGTGAGGTCCTGCGGGGCAGGGAAGAGCTCGAGGTGAACGCTCTCCGGGCGGCCAAGCCTTGCCGGCAGGAAAGTCCACACCTCGTCGGCGGTGAAGCTCATCACCGGAGCGAGCAGCCGTACCAGGGCTTCGCCCAGCCGCCACAACGCAGTTTGCGCCGAGCGCCGCGCCAATGACTTGGGAGCCGAGGTGTAGAGCCGGTCCTTCAGTACGTCGAAATAAATCGCACTGAGGTCAACGATGCAGAAGTCCTTCAGCCGCTGATAGAGCCGATGGAATGTGAAGCTGTTGTAGTGCTCGCGAACATCCTTCGTAACTTCCGCTGCGCGCAGCAGGATGTACTGGTCGAGCGGATGCATGTCGGCGAACGGGACAACGTCGCGCTGGGGATCGAAGTCGGCAAGATTGCCGAGGATGTAGCGAAACGTGTTACGGATCTTGCGGTAGCTCTCGGCGATGCGCTGCATCAGCTCGTCGGAGCTCATCACGTCCTCGCGGAAATCGACGGAGGCGACCCACAGGCGGATGATCTCCGCGCCCAGCTTGTCGGCGATCTCCACCGGATCGACGACGTTGCCCAGCGATTTGGACTGAGCGCGGCCTTGCGGGTCGAGGGTCCATCCCGCCGTGACTGCGCTGCGATAGGGCGCCGCACCCTTGGCTGCGACCGCGCACAGCAGGGAAGACTGGAACCAGCCGCGATGCTGGTCTCCGCCCTCCAGATACATGTCGGCAGGCCAGGGAAGTCCCGGCTCACGGCCGAGCACAGCGGCCTGGCTCGATCCCGATTCGAACCACACGTCGACGATGTCCATCTCCTTGCGAAACTTTGTGCCTCCGCATTTGGCGCATTTGGTCCCGGCGCAAAGGATTTCTTCGGCCGGATAGCGATACCAGGCGTCTGCGCCTTCGCGCGCAAAAAGGTCGACTACTAAACGATTTACAGCCTTATCATTCAAGAATTCGTTGCACTGTTCGCACTGGAACACTGCGATGGGCACGCCCCAGATGCGCTGGCGCGAGATACACCAGTCTGGACGGCTGGCCACCATGTTCGAGATGCGCTCTTCTCCCCACGCCGGGTCCCACTTTACCTTCTCGATCTCTTCCAGCGCGCGAGTCCGCAACGTGCGGCCGGCGAAACTCTGGCTGTGTTCGTCAGGCGATGGCGGCAGCTTGCCTTCCATCGAAATGAACCACTGTTCGGTGGCGCGGAAGATGATGGGATTGTGGCAGCGCCAGCAATGCGGATAGGAGTGCTCGATCTTCTCAAAGCCGAGAAGCACGCCGCGCGCCTTCAGCAGATCGACGATCAGCGGGTTTGCCTTGAAGACCTGCTGACCCTGGTACTCGGGCAGGCCATGGCGAATGATGCCGGCGTCATCCACATCGCAACGCAAATCGATACCGTATTTGACGCCGGTGTTGAAGTCGTCGGCGCCGTGGGCTGGAGCGGTGTGGACCGCGCCGGTACCGGTGTCCATAGTGACGTAATCACCCAGCACACCGAGGACGCTACGATCCAGAAACGGATGGGCGAAGGTTGAGTATTCGAGCTTCGAGCCGGGGAACGATGCGATTTCCTTGGCCTCGCCGAGGTTGCACTTCTCGATGGTCTGCCGCGCCAGGGCCTTGGCGACAATGTAGACCCACTCGCCGGTGTCGAGCGCTCCATACTCGGCGTCGGGAGCGAACGTGACTGCCATCGATGCGGGCAGAGTCCAGGGCGTCGTCGTCCAGATGATGGTCGCAAGGTTCCTCTTGCCGACCAGAGCGGAATCGATCTTCCCCGGATCGCTGGTTAGGGGGTACCGCACCCAGATGCTGGGACTGGTGTGCATCTCATATTCCACCTCGGCCTCGGCGAGAGCGGTCTTGTCCTGGATGCACCAGTAAACCGACTTCAGTCCCTTGTAGACCAGGCCTTGCTCGTAGCACCGATAGAACGTTTCCAAGACCACGCTTTCGTATTGCGGATCCATGGTGGAATACGGGCGTTCCCAGCGGCCAAGCCCGCCCAGACGCTTGAACTGTTCGCGCTGCAGATCGAGGTACTTCGTGGCATACTTGCGGCATTCCTCGCGCACCGCGAGCGGGTCCATGTCGAGCTTCTTGCGGCCCAACTGGTCGTCCACTTTGATCTCGATGGGCAGGCCGTGGCAGTCCCAGCCGGGGACGTAAGGCGCGTCGAAGCCGCTCATGCTGCGCGACTTGACGACGAAGTCCTTCAACGTCTTGTTCATCGCCGTGCCCAGATGGATCGGCCCGTTGGCATAAGGCGGTCCATCATGCAAAACGTAGATCGGCTGTCCCTTGTGGGTCTCGCGAATGCGGTCGTACAGACGCATCTGGTCCCACCGCTCGAGCATTTTGGGCTCGTTCTTCGGCAGGTTCGCCTTCATGGGAAAGTCGGTCCTGGGCAGATTCAGCGTTGCTTTGAGGTCGAGCGGCACTCCGGGGTTCTCCCGCCTTCTTACTGCACTGTGAGATTGACCAGCTATCTCTTCATTATAGGGACGTGAAAAATGCCCGTCCATTCCGGGGCCCGCAGATGATTGCCTTAACTTTCAGGGCGCAACAAAAGTGTTGTTGAGGAATCACACAACGATGCAGGCCTTGCATCCAAGGAAAGGGACATCGCCATTCGGCTCACAGTTTGTTGAAGTATGCCACGAGGTCCGGCGAAGTCCAGTCGGTGGCGCCGATGAACTTGCGCACGATCTTGCCATCACGGTCGATGATGTAAGTCTCGGGAAACTTGAAGGTGCCGTAGACTTCGTTGGTGTTCTGGTGAATGTCGCGCACGGTCAGTAGATCGACGTTGTGGTCGCGGACGAACTGCTTATAGGCGCCGTCGTCCGCGTCCTCGCTGACGGCAAGAACGGTCACCTTGTCGCCAAGCTGCTTTTGCAGCTCGACCAGCGACGGCATCTCTTCCACGCACGGCGGACACCAGGTGGCCCAGAAGTTGAGCACCACGGGCTTGCCGCGCAAGTGGCTGAGCGCGACCGTACGCTGCGAATCGGTGATGGTGAAATCGGGAGCGGCATTGCCGATGCGCGGCGGGTGGGCACTGTTGCAGCCAATCAGCAAAAATAAACCAACCGCGGTAACGAATAAAACGAAACGCTTCACCCTCTTATAATAATTCATCGAACCGTTGATTGGAGCAGGTCTGAGTCACCTTTTCCGGGTAGATCGCATAGATATCTCCCCATGGATAATGCGGCTAAAGTTCCCGAAGTTTCGGTCATCGTCCCCGCGCGGAACGAGGAGGACTGCCTCGCGGACTGCTTGCGCACACTGGTCGAGCAGCAGGGTGTGAGCTGCGAAATCATCGTGGTGGACGACCACTCCGCCGACGCGACCGCAGCGATCGCCGTGAAATTTCCGGTGCGCGTGATCACGGCGGACCCGTTGCCTGCGGGCTGGAGCGGCAAGTGCAATGCCGCCTGGAATGGCGCGCAAATCGCGAAAGGGAATTGGCTTCTATTCACCGATGCCGATACCAAACACGCGCCGGACTCGGTTGCGACGGGATTGCAGGAGGCGCTCGAGTTCGACGCGGGGCTGCTGTCGTATTCTCCAAAGCAGGAGGTCCGCGGCTTTGCCCAGCGCGCGCTGATGCCGGTGATCTTTGCCGAGCTCGCGGCAACGTATCGCCCGAAAGACGTCTGCGACCCGAACTCGCCGGTGGCCGCGGCCAATGGACAGTATTTGCTTATTCGGCGCGAAGTGTACGATGTCATCGGCGGACACGCTGCGATTGCAGGAGCCATCCTTGAGGACGTGGCGCTGGCCAAGCGGGTGAAACAAGCCGGCTACAAGCTGCGCTTTCGCACCGCCGACGTGGTCAGCACTCGCATGTATCGCAGCTTTGCGCAGATGTGGGAGGGCTGGACCAAGAACTTGGCGCTGCTGTTTCCGTATCCGCGGCGGCTGGCGCTCAGAAGCCTGCTGGAATTTGCCGTGATCGTAGGTTGCGTGGCGGCTGCGGTCTGGAATGCGGCAAGCGGCGAGACCAAGATCGCGGTAAGTGCAGCGGCACTCGCAGTCGTGTTCCTGGTTTTCTTCCTGGCGCGCGTGCGGCGGGCACACTTTGACTGGCTGTCCAACAGCCTGGCGATTTTTGGCCTGCCACTGTTCGCGATGCTGTTGCTGAATTCCGATACCTCACATAAGCGAGGCTCAGTGTGTTGGAAGGGACGGGAGTATAGCGTTGCCGTTGGAGTGCCTAAGGGACCGGTCTCCAGCGAGGCAGATAGACACATCGCCCAGCGCTAGGCGAAGTTGTGAGGGCGGCTGACTTGGTTGTAGGCCAGCGGAAGACTGACGAAGCATCGAAATCGGCGAGGAAGAGCGACTTTACACAGTGCGGCGGTTGCGCCGAGCAGGTTTTACGCGCAATTCACTGTGTTTAACATAATATATGTTATCGGACATTGCTGATATCCCGGCCTGGCTATGGCCGACCCGTGCCTGGCTGCCCCTGTGTGCCGCCTGGCCATGAAATATCGCCATAAAGCCATTGAAGCTCGCCGTGCCACCCTTTCCTGCCGCAACGCTCAGAAGGTGAACCACCCGAAGTTGGCGCGTCGAACCGTTGAGCTGCCCCGTGTCGCTGACTTTTCTCGCGGGTCCGGTGCTAAGTACAACCTGAAGCTTGAGCTCGGGCGCACCGCAGTTGTCCGCGCTTGCCGCCAGCGGACAGATTTCGGTGTCGACCTTCGCCTCGCCCGCGCCGGTAATCTCCCCGAACTGCATCTGGAGGGTGGCTCCGCTGATCGGTTTTCCCTTCGGCCGGACGTCGACGATGTAGGAGACCGACGAGCGCGCCAGGCATTTCGTAGTCCGAAAGCTTGCTGGGGCGCAATCCGGGACCTGGGCACCGGCAACCGAAAAGGTCACCAAGACCACCAAGGCGAGTGACACAGCCCTCTTCAATATGAACGACGGGTCTACTGGGGCAGTGGCAGCGGCGTGGCCGGTTTGATGCAACCAGCAAGGTGTAACACCACGGACCTGCGTCAAATTTTTCAGCTTGCCCATGTACCGGATCCTATTGGGGAGAGATGCTTACGCCAGCACGATACACCCGCGCAGGCCGACCGTCCTACATACTTGTGATTGCCGAACCTGGAGGAGTCCCGCATTGGGAAGGCAGCGCTCCGATACATCATTTATTAATCGATGCACACCAGGCACCACGCGCATCAAGTGGCTTAGATCAGCACCACCTGGGATGGAACAGCGTCCTGCTACCCGGCTGGCCAGGCACACCAGCTGGACTGTCCGGCGACGACGGCTTCTTTATTTATTCCAGCACCGTCAGGTGTTGTGCGAATTCCCTTCCTGCCAGCGTCTCAATTCCCCGATCAAGCGTTACCAGGCGTCCCTTGTTTTGGATCGCCAGTCCAAGCAGGTAAGCGTCCGTAATTTGCCGATGCCCAAATAGCTTTTCCTGAATAGGAGCGACGGCCTCCACCAGATCGATGTCCATAGGCCAGAAGCGATGACCCGGCCGCTGCGTGATGGCCGCAAGCAGCTCGCAAGCCTCGCGGACGCTTACCGGTCGCTCGTGGAAATGAGGCTGGGAGATGATTCGGACGAACGCGGCTTGGGTTAACGGGCACGTGGCCCATGGCTTCCCGGCAGTTTCGTTCAACCAGAGGTGCACGCTCTTATGGGCCGCATGCCTTTCATCCGCGGACGCAATCAGGACGTTGACGTCAAACAACGAGGCCATGCTCACCAATCTTCGTTCTCCAGTTCCTTCACCCGCTCAGTCGTAAGCGGCTTCTTGCGCCGGGGGAGGTCCAAAACGGGCCATCCATTCACGTATTTGATTCGTGAGCGCGTACTGCTGCCGCGCTGGATTAGCTCATTGATCGCTCGGCTCAAAGACACACCACGTCCGCGCGCATATTGGGCGGTAATTTCAGCCGTTTCATCGTCCAAGGTGACTGTGGTTCGCATTGACATATTATACATCATGCGTAAGGAAATGGTGCATGTAATACGACTAGCATCACTTCGTCAAAGCAGCACCACCTTGGGATGGAACAGCGTCCCCGCTACCCGGCTGGCCAGGCACACCAGCTCCGACTGTCCCGCGAACACCTTCACCCACTTCGAGCGCGACATATCAGGCAGGTTGACTGCCCTTCCGTGACGGATTTTAGCGAGATCTTCATCCGTTGCGGTGACGGATGGAATCTCCGGCAGGACTCGGCGCGGATGAATGCAGAGCTCGTCAACCCGCCCTTGGGCGACTGCCTCGGCGACATGCACCAGCGTGTGGCTCTGCGCGATCGTGAACTCGCCGACGGCCGTCCGGCGAAGGCTCGCCAGATGGGCGCCAACACCTAGCTTTTGCCCAAGTTCGTGCGCCAGGCTGCGGACATAAGTCCCCGACGACACTCGGCACTGAAAGTCGACCAGATCCTCGTTCAGACCGGAGATGGTGAACTCCTTGACCTCGACCTCCACCGGCTTCAACTCAACCGGCTGCTTGCGGCGGGCCAGCTTATAGGCTGGAACTCCCTGAATCTTCTTAGCTGAGAAGGGTGGCGGAGTCTGCTGGATCAGGCCGAGAAACGCCGAGCTCGCGGCAACAACTTCTTCAAGCGTTACATTAACTATTTGCGGCTTGCCAGCCGGCTCGCCGTCGGCATCATAGGTGTCGGTCACAACTCCCAGCCGGATTTTGCCCTGGTAGGTCTTTTCAGAACCGCTGTAGAACCGGCAAAGGCGGGTCATCCGCCCCAGGACCAGCGGAAGGACGCCAGTCGCCATGGGGTCGAGCGTTCCCAAATGCCCGATGGAGCGCTCCCCCAGCATGTGGCGGGCCTTGGCTACCACATCGTGGGAGGTCCATCCTGCCGGTTTATCCACTACCATCACGGCGTTGAGCGGCATCCTTCTGCTATCGTGGAGGTTGAAAGGCTGGTTGGTCAAATCGCCAGCAACAGCTCTGGCAAGAGCAACGAAGGGTAGCCACTTCCCTGCTGCACTAGGCTTAACGCAGATATGATCCCGCTGAAAGACGACGCACCTCGGATCGGCACGCCCTTCATCAACTACCTGCTGATTGTTCTGAACATATTTGTTTTTCTTTTGTCGCTGGATTGGCGTTATCTGCCGCCGGAGCCGCGGCCGGAGTTTCTTACTCTCTTCGGGCTGGTGCCTGCGCGCTTGAGCGTCGTTCTGTTCAATCACGGCTACGTCCCCTGGGACCTCATCTCCGGTCTCGGCATGCGTTACGTTCCGGCCACGGAAGCCGTCCTGCCATTTTTCACCTCGATGTTTCTGCACGGCGGATGGCTGCACCTCATCTTCAACATGTGGGCGCTTTGGATCTTCGGCGACAACGTGGAAGACTATCTAGGACATTCACTGTATCTGGTGGTCTATCTCATCTGCGGGCTGGCGGCAGGACTCTTGCATAGCCTGTTCAACCTGGGCTCGACGGTCCCCAGCCTCGGCGCCAGCGGAGCCATCGCCGGCGTAATGGGTGCATACTTCGTGCTCTTTCCGCGCGCACGGGTGCTGACCCTGGTGCCCTTCTTCTTCATATTTTTTATGTGGCTGCCGGCGTGGATCGTGCTCGGCTACTGGTTTATCGCGCAGTTCCTTAGCGGCGCTGCGACCTCGATTGCCGCGCATGGCAGCAACTCCAGCGGCATCGCCTTCTGGGCGCACGTCGGAGGCTTCGTCGCCGGGATTTTTCTCATCAAGCTCTTCCCTGCCCGCACCCGGCGCTGTCACTACGGGCTGTAATTCTCTTCACCACGGAGACACGGAGAGCACGGAAGAGTTTGTTCTTGCTGGATTCTCGATCTCGTTCAGGTCTCGGACACTGTCAGCTCCCAAGGCAATATCTGGCGAACGCACAGTCCCAAAGCCCGACGATTGAGCGGGAAAATACAGACACCAAATATCACCAGAAAAACTCCGCGCCCTCTGTGCCTCCGTAGTGAACACCACGGCTACAGCGCTCCGCCGGCCGGGTCCAAACTGATCTCCGACGGATTCACGTTCGGCGGCAGCAGCACAGCGTAGAGCACGGCCTGCGCCACACTTTCTGCGTCCATCATGTGATGAAAAGGCGCGTTCAGCATAATCTGCTGCCAGATGTCAGTCTTGGTAGCTCCAGGCAGTAGCGCCATAACGCGAATGCCGCGCGGCATCAGCTCGGCGCGGAGCGACAGCGTAAAACCTAGAGCACCGGTTTTCGCCGCCGTGTAAGCGTAGTAGTTTGGGAAAACTTGTTTCGCTGCCGCCGACAGATTGTTGATGATGATCGTACCGCGTTTCATCAGAGGCAGCGCGGCTCGCGTGCATAGAAATACACCGGTCAGGTTCGTGTCGATCTGTTCGCGCCACAGCTCCAGCGAGGTCTGCTCTAGCGGCGTAGGGGGCTGGCTGATCCCAGCATTGTTGACCAGGATGTCGAGATGGCCGAACATCGCCTCGACGGTCACAAACAACTCGTCGATCGCTGCAGGATCGCGCACATCGCAAACTTTGGGCACAATCAGCGCGGAGTTCTGCTGGGTTGATAAAGAAATCCTGCGGGCGGCGGCTCTAAGTCTTTTTTCATCGCGGCCTGTGATGACGACACGACAGTTCTCAGCTGCAAGCGCCTGCGCGATCGCATAGCCGATGCCGCTGCTGCCGCCAGTTACCACTGCAACTTTTCCCTTAAGACGCGGCCCTACCGTCCACGTTCCGGCGGCATCGACCTTCGACTTTGACTTGACGTGGGACGGCGTCTTCTTCGCAGCCATCGCTTAGAGTCCGTTGAGGTCTTTGGTCTGGATCAGCGAGAGAAATTCCTGGCGTGTCTGCTGCGCTCGGAAAGCGCCCAGCATCGACGAGGTAACCGTTGCGGAGTGTTGCTTCTCGACGCCGCGCATCATCATGCACAAGTGCCGCGCCTCAATGACGACGCCAACGCCCAGCGGCTGGATTACTTTCTGGATGGTTTCTGCGATCTGCACCGTCAGCCGCTCCTGCACCTGCAAGCGGCGCGCGAACACTTCAACCAGCCGGGCCACTTTGCTCAGCCCAATCACCCGTCCCTTCGGGATGTAGGCTACGTGAACCTTGCCGAAGAACGGCAGCACGTGATGCTCGCACAGGCTGAACATCTCGATGTCTTTCACGATGACCATCTCGTCGTAGTCGACGCTGAACAGCGCACCCTGCAACACCTGTTCCGGATCTTCGCGATAGCCCTTGGTCAGGTCCCGCAGCGCCTTGGCATAGCGCTGAGGAGTGTCGAGCAAACCTTCGCGGTCGGGGTCTTCACCTAAGCGGACTAACATCTCGCGCGCCAGCTCTTCAAAACTGGCGCTGGTAAGGGTCGGGGTTTCGATCGTGTCTCTCATGAGTAGCAACTAGCAACTAGCTCTCAGCTGGCTCGGGTTGCGCTTTGGCTAAATGCCAACAGCTAAGTTGCTAATTGCCGCAGTATTCGAAGCTGTTCATCGCTGTCTCTTCCAGCCGTACCTTTTCCAGATGAGCCGCCTTAAAATTTTGCTTCAAAATATGGAAGATGGCCTCGCTCAAGTTCTCCGTCGTCGGAACCGCCGCTTTGAACTCCGCGCACAAATTCAGATTCGCATGATCGAACCGATCCAAAATCCCACGCCGCACCGTCTCGTCTAACTCTGCCAGACCACAAACCATCCCCGTTTTGCCGTTGACCTGACCGCTCACCGTCACCTCAAGCGCGTAGTTATGCCCGTGCCCATGCGGGTTGTTGCATTTGCCGTAGACCTCGCGGTTCTGTTCCTCCGACAGATCGTCGCAATGCAGCCGATGCGATGCCGAAAAAATATACCGCCGCGTCAGATGGGCCTTCATGCTTCTCCGTAGAAATCGACGAAAAGGTTGGGCATCTCGTACACCCGCACCCGGTGCAGCTTTGCCACTTTCAACTTGCTCTGTAGCCGGTTCCAGATGGCAATCGCCAGGTTCTCCGTCGTCGGAATCTGCCGGAGGAACTCAGGCACCTCTTTGTTCAGATGGCGATGGTCGAGGGCCTCGAGCACCTCACGGTTCAAGATTTCCTTCAAGTCTTTCAGGTCGACGACAAAGCCGGTCCTGGAATCGACGTCGCCCTTCACCGTGACTTCCAGCGTGTAGTTGTGGCCATGTCCGTTGAGATTGGCACACTTGCCGAAGGCGCGCTGGTTCTCCTCTTCCGTGAACTCCGGATTGTGATAGTAATGCGAGGCGGAGAATTCGCACTTACGGGTTAGGTAGACCATGGCTTCTTCTGACTAGAATTTCAGATGTTGCCTTTTAAGGCAAACCGCAGATCATCGGCTCGGCCGTCAAACCACTCCCTTCGTAGCCGTGTACCGCAAAAAAAATCCTGCCGCAAAATTGCTACGGCAGGAGCGATACAGCGCGATGACGATTGCTAAATGTCGTAATACATCTGGAACTCATAGGGATGCGGCCGCAAACGCATTGCGTTCACTTCCTTCTCCCGCTTGTAGTCGATGTAGGTGTTCAGCATCTCTTCCGTGAACACATCTCCTCTTAGCAGAAACTGGTAATCGCGGGCCAGCGCATCCAGAGCATTCTCCAGCGAACCTGGCATCGATGGAACCTTCGCCAGCTCCTCTGGACCCAGATCGTAAATATCCTTGTCCAGCGGTTGGCCGGGATCGATCTTGTTCTCGATACCGTCGAGTCCTGCCATCAGCATCGCCGAAAACGCCAGGTACGGATTGCAGCTCGGATCGGGTGGCCGGAACTCCACGCGCTTCGCCTTGGGCGAGGCTGAATACATTGGGATACGGCACGCTGCCGAACGATTGCGTCGCGAATACGCCAGGTTCACTGGAGCTTCGAAGCCCGGGACCAGGCGCTTGTAGGAGTTCGTCGTCGGAGCAATGATCGCCGACAATGCAGGACCGTGCTTGATCAGTCCGCCGATGTACCAGAGCGCCATCTGCGACAAACCTGCATAGCCATCGCCGGCAAATAATGGTTTGCCATCTTTCCACAGCGACTGGTGCGTATGCATGCCGCTGCCGTTGTCCTGGAAGAGAGGCTTGGGCATGAACGTCACCGTCTTGCCGTACTGATTGGCAACGTTCTTCACGATGTACTTGTAGAGCATCATCGCGTCCGCCGACCTGATCAGCGAATCAAACTTCAGGTCGATCTCGGTTTGCCCGCCGGTGGCGACCTCGTGATGATGGCATTCGACGACCAGCCCGCAATTCTGCATGGTCATGGTCATCTCGGTACGCAGGTCCTGGTAATGGTCGGTGGGCGCCACCGGGAAATAGCCTTCTTTATAGCGGGGACGATAGCCGAGATTGTTCTCCACGCGGCCGGAGTTCCAGCGGCCTTCTTCGGCGTCGATGAAGTAATACCCCTCGTGCTCGTTCTGGTCGAAGCGCACGTTGTCGAAGATGAAGAACTCGGCTTCGGCGCCGAAATAGGCCGTGTCGGCGAGGCCGGTCGACAACAGAAACATCTCGGCCTTCTTCGCGATGTAGCGAGGATCGCGATCATAGCGCTGCTTGGTAACCGGATCGATTACGTCGCACACCATCACCATGGTTGGAACTTCGGTGAAGGGATCGAGCATGTACTTGTTGGCGTCGGGAATCAGCAGCATGTCGCTCTCATGAATGGCCGCCCAGCCGCGGATGGAGGAGCCATCCATGCCGAAGCCTTCTTCGAACGACGCTTCACTGAGCTGATTGATGGGATAAGAAACGTGGTGCCACAGTCCGGGAAGATCGGTGAAGCGCAAGTCGAGGACTTGCACATTGTTCTCCTTCACGAAATCCAGGACCTTCTTCGGATCAGGCTTGGTATCAGCCATTCAAAACTCTCCTTATATGCGCCTCGCCGGTCGGAGGCCGATGGTTATGTCTTGCGTTAGCGACACTGCGGAATATCTGCCCCTGCATCCGCCATCTTCGATGTGCGAAGCCGGACAGCATTCCGGGGTAAGAAGTCGGAACTACAACCCACATTGGTTAGGGAGTGCGTGTGGCGTTGGACGATCGCCCTTGGCCCACATATCAGGATAAGGCGCGCGGTAAAGCTGGGGAAATCCAATGTTTTTATGACCGCGATAAGCCAGATTTATGGTGGCTAACTTGATGATTCTGAGAGAGAACCGCATGCCCTTGCTACGCAATTGCTCCAGAATTGAGGCAAGTGGCGCCTTGCAAAATCAGTACGATTCGAAGAAATCCCCATGAATGCCGGCGGCTTCAGTACACTCGCAGGAGCCCTGGCCTGGCATGAAGGACATGTGAATCAATCTCTCACCCAATTTTTCCGGAAGCTCTGGCGTCTGAGTCTCTTCCTGACGGCTGCGGTCCGCGGACTTTGGCTGCATCGCAAGCTGCCGCGCAACGCCTCGCGCCTGCAATGCGCTAAGTGGCTGCACCAAGCTTGTCCAGGCGGCTTGCGCGCCCTTCAGGTGCAGGTGGAAGTGGAGGGACGGCTGCCAACCAGCGGCCTCATCGTCAGCAATCACGTGAGCTACCTCGACATTCTCGCCTACAGCACTGCCCTGCCCTGCGTTTTCGTTTCGAAGGCAGAGGTTGAGGAGTGGCCCATCTTCGGGCGTTATGCGCGCTGGTCGGGAAGCGTGTTCGTTCGTCGTCATGATCGGGGAGACGCCGCGCGCGCCAATGTCAGTGTCGGTGAGACTCTGAAGGATGGCGTTCCAGTAGTTCTCTTCCCTGAAGGCACAACGACCGATGGGCAGCGCGTGCTGCGTTTTCATTCCACGATGCTGCAGCCTGTCATCGATACCGCTGCTTCGATCACGCCCTGCGCAATCCGTTACGAACTTGAAGACGGCGACGCCGGCCACGAGGTCTGCTGGTGGGGCGACATGAAACTGCTGCCGCACGTATGGAATCTGCTGGGGAAGAAATCAGTGCGGGCAAGAATCGTGTTCGGCGAGTCGATAACGGCAATGGGTGATCGCAAGCAACTCAGCGCAGTTTTACACCAGGAAGTTATGCAGTTGCACGACGTGTTGCATACGAGGAACCAGGTTCTGGCCTAATTACATTGGCCCCACGCCGTACCGGTGTAGAACACAACGGAGTACCAATAGCTCTGCATACGACGGACGCGAGGGACCTTGCAGGGTATGCCGCTGAACCTGCCGGATGAATGACTCTTAGCGGTGACCGACAGCGAGTCCGCGGGATCGTAAACAAGATAGACGGTTGTGTCGTTACCGCCCCATCCCCATCCATCCCACCCAATATGCCTCAGTTCTCCGTTTGGTGATTCCGGTTGTGCCAGGACCTCGGCCTTGTAGTCCTTCGACCATAGCAACCATCGGCCGGCGCTGCGTAATTCAAAAGAGTTCCGAAACAGCATCCACGTCACAGCCCAATAGACGATCAGCATCGACAAAACGGCGAGTCTTTGTTTCTTGAAGACAACGACTATCACCAAAACTAAGCTGACAATTGGTACGCCGAGGAAGAGATACAGAACTTCGCCAATGTCATAACCGTAGATTATGAAAGGAAGAAAGACGATCAATGCACCGACCGCGGCATACAGCGACAACCGCCAATTAAATCGATTTTCTCCAACCGCTTTCTCGACCATAAGAGGATCCTGACAGAATGAGGCTATGCTTTCGCCCGGTCAGCCTTCTCTTCTTCGAATGGCAGTACCGCGTGCTCGACAGGGTCCTGCCAGTCCTGGGCTTGCAGTTCGCGCGGTGTCTTCTCCAGTTGTTCCAGCTCGGGTAGTCGATCGGCTTCCAGCGAGCGGTCCATCTCGGGAAACTTGCGCGCCTCGGGCAGCACACGCTTCTCCAGCGACGCCACCATCTCGTTGTAAGACCCCACAGCGCCGCCAAGTTTCTTCCCGAGGTCCTCCAGATATCCAGTCATGGTGCAGAGCCGTTCGTACAGCGTCTTCCCTGCTTCGCTGATCCGGTGAGCGCTCTCGGCAAGGTTCTTCTGGTTCCAGCCGTAGGCCACGGCCTTCAGCAGGGCGATTAGCGTCGTGGGTGACGCGACAATGACTTTCTGGCTTACGCCATATTCAATCAGTTCGAAGTCTGCATCCATTGCCGCGCGAAAGAACACCTCGCCCGGCAGAAACAACACCACAAACTCCGGCGTGCACGGCAAGTGCGTCCAGTATGCCTTGCTCGCGAGCGAGTCGATGTGCTGCCGCACCTGCCGCGCGTGGTCGTCGAGACGCGCCGCTCGCGAGAGTTCATCCGGTGCGTCCAATGCCGCTAGATACGCCGTCAGCGGCACCTTGGCATCGACCACAACCTGCTTGCCACCGGGCAGGTCGACGATCACGTCGGGCCGGAAGCGCCGCTCGTCATCGTTGAACGACAGCTGCTCCTTGAAGTCGCAATATTCCAACATCCCCGCCAGCTCAAGCACGCGATGCAGCTGCAACTCGCCCCACCGTCCGCGGGCCTGCGGTTCGCGCAAGGCTTTCACCAGATTGCCGGTCTCCACCTGAAGCGCCTTCTGGGTGTCGAGCAGAGACGCCACCTGCGAAGTGAGCGTGCCGTACGCCTGGCTGCGAGCTCGCTCCAGCGCCTGGATCTGCTGATTCATTCCAGAGAGCGACTGCGCGATCGGCTCAACCAGGTTCTTCACTGCCTGCTCTTTTTGCGCCAGCTCGCCCGCCGCCTGCGTCTGCTGGTTCTGTAAAACGCTCGTGGCAAGCTTAAGGAAGTTGGCGTTGTTAGTGTCGAGAGCGGCCGCCGCCAGTGACTTAAACTGTAGCTTTAATTCATCGCTTGCATCCTGTAGCAGCCTAAGCTTTTCTTCGGTGTTTCGGCGCTCGCTGGCCAGGGTGGCATCAAGCGCCGACCGCGCTTCTCCCAGAAGTCGGAGCTCCTCCGCGTGGCGATCGCCCGATGCCCTGGCGGCCGCCAGTTCCTGCTCTAAGCTGTTCTTCCGCTCCTGCAATGCCTCGGTCTGCGATCGGAACAGAAGCCACGCCAAGCCAGCGCCGACCAGAAACGAGATCGCGGCGAGAAGAACTACTGGGAATAAAGTCATCGATGGGCCCCGAAGGGAACGTGCTCATTGTATGGCGACGGGAGGCGGAACGGGAAGCTGCGCACCTGTTCAGTTACCGTCTCAGCGCAGTCGGCCCCTGCCCTTCCGCCGTGCCGCTTGCTCCCGGTATAGTTATGGCTGAACAAGTTCCCGATACAGGAGATCGGATGGCACTGTCGGCAGTCATAGTTGATGACGAACAGCTTGCGCGCGATGAGCTTGCCTACCTGTTGCGCGAACTCGATGTCGACATCCTTGCGCAAGGCAAGAACGGCGTTGAAGCGGTCAACCTGGTAAAGGAGTTCTCGCCTGACCTTGTCTTCCTCGACGTGCAGATGCCGGGGCTCGATGGCTTCGGTGTTATCAAGAAGCTGCTGGATCGCAAGGTTCCGTTGCCGCAAATTGTCTTTGCCACCGCCTACGATCAATATGCGGTGAAGGCGTTCGAGGTCAACGCCATCGATTACCTGCTCAAGCCATTCGATCGCAAACGCGTCTCGCAAGCGGTAGAGAAAGTCCGCCACAAGCTGGAGAGCGCCGGCTCGCCCGGCGACCAGATTGGCACCATCGTCAAGATGCTGGAACAGCAACAGCGTCCGCCAGCTACCAAGGTCTTGCTGAAGGCCGCGGGACGGTTGTTTCTGGTCGATCAGAAAGATATCTGCTACGCCTCGATTGAAGACGGCATCATCACCGTCGTCGCGACCGTAATGGAAGGCCAGTCGAACTGCCGCACGCTGGAAGAATTGCTCGACTCACTCGATCCCAACACGTTCTGGCGCGCCCATCGCTCATACCTGGTGAATATCAACCGCATCAAGGAAGTCGTGCCCTGGTTCAAGAGTTCGTACCAGATCCGCATGGAAGACAAAAAGCAGACCGAGATTCCCGTGAGCCGCGCCCAGACGAAGCGATTGCGGGAGTTGTTTGGATTGTAGAAAGCAATTAGCAACTAGCGACTAGCGACTAGCAAAAAAGATGGCCTCGTCCTCGCCATAAGGTAAATAGAGAACTAGCCGATTTGGGCGCCAAGTGCAGTGGTCTCAGGTTAACCCAACAGGGGGCACACCTAGGCCACCAGGCATTGTCATTCGCTAGTTGCTAATTGCTAGTCGCTAGTTGCTAATGACTGCCCTTCTTACTCTCGTGCATCCGGCTTATAACTTTGGTTACCAAGCTGCGCGGCGACAGTCGCAGTCCCTCCGTCAGCAGGCGGTTCTTCCATCCCGGAATCACCAGCCGCTTGCCCTGCTTCATGCCTTCATAGCCTGCCCGGGCAACCTCGCGCACGTCCACCAGTAGCGGGCTCTTCGTATGGCTTTCGCCAAGGTGAGCGCGCTGTTGAAAGTTGGTGATCACCGGCCCGGGACAGAGACACGTGACGGTCGTGCCCGTGCCGCTCAATTCCTCCGCCAGCGCCTCGCTGAAGTGAAGAACAAAGGCCTTGCTGGCGTAGTAAATCGCCATGTAGGGCCCTGCTGCAAAGGCCGCGACACTGGCGACGTTGAGCAGCTTGCCCTCGCGCGCGCGAATCTGCGGCAGAAAAAGTTTGCTGAGATGCGTCAGCGCCACGATGTTCACCTGCATCATCTCGGCTTCGTTGTTCCAGTCGCTCTGGAGGAATGCTCCACTGCCGCCGAAGCCCGCATTGTTGACCAGAACATCGAGAACGATGCCGGCTTCCTGGAGCTCCTGATAAAGCTCGATGGGCGCGGCCGGGTGTGCCAGGTCTTTGGGCGAAATCCGCACTTCCACGCCGTAACGCGATTGCAGCTGGTCGCCGAGACCGCGCAAGGCGCCACGGTTGCGCGCCACCAGCACCAGCCGATAGCCATCGCTGGCAAAAAGGTCTGCCAGTTCCAGTCCGATGCCGCTGGAGGCACCGGTGATTAACACAGTCTTGGCGGCGAGAAAGGGATTGCTTGCGCTCACCCTTCTGTTATAGCGGATTTCGCCAGCATCGAGCAGTGCGAGGGTAAATTTCCCAATTTAAACGCGGCAGGGAGATCGCCTATTTCGCAGCCGCCTTCTGGTTAGATTGCGATTGCAGGAAGGTCACGATCTGCCAACGCTGCTGTTTGGGCAGGTTCGACCAGGAAGGCATTCCCGACGTCAGCTTCCCAGTGCTAACGAACCAGAACAGTTCACCTGGCTTGGCTTTGCGGACCCCGGGAGTGTCGAGCGCCGGAGCCGGCCCCATTCCCTGCAAATTGTTGCCGTGACATTGCGCGCAGTTCTGGGCGTAAATTCTCCCGCCGGCGGCCGATGCGGCAGCATTGCCCGCATAAGGGTTCATAGTCGCCGAGGCGGATGCGGGCGCATTGCGAAAACTGGGTTGTTGAGCAAAAGACGCCGTAATCCAGAAAATTAATAAGGCCGTAAACACGAGTAGAAAGGAAAAGAAAATTGGACTGCGGGCCCTGATTTGCAAGATTTTCCTCCGCGGAACATTTTACAGGGAGGATGGATCGAGCTAACGCCTCACCGGCTAGATTGAAGACTCACCTCGACCGCGAGACAGGTCCTGTGCCCATCGGTGCGTAAGAGGCTTCCAGTTCCGCCTACCAGGATCGCCGTATTCCGTTGACCGCACTTGGGACTGTAGCTATACTTGGATCATCCTACAGTTGCAACCCGGTTGCATTATGGTGACTGGATATGGCGACGGCACATTAGCCTAAGCAGAACGTTCCAGTCAATATGCAACAGGATTGCAAACTAACCAAAAGTAAGGGATACCGACGATGCCTTTTCCAGAGACTGGAGCTCCTGGCGCCCTGCAAACCGCGTTGCTGAGCCGAGGAATCCGCATGACGCGCCAGCGCCGCGTCATCCTTGGGATCATTGAGACCGCGACCCAACATCTCGATGCCGCGCAGATCCTCCGCAAAGCTGTCCGCATCGATGCCAACATTAACCGGGTCACGGTGTATCGCACCCTGGGCCTGCTGAAGCGGCACGGTTTGGTGGATGAGCTAGACCTGTTGCACGTCAAGGGAGACGGACACTTCTATGAACGGCGGCCGCAGCGCGATCACATGCACATGACCTGCCTGCGTTGCGCCAAGGTGCAGGAGTTCGAGAGCGATTTATTCGACCGGGTCAAGGGCCAGGTCGAACGCGACTGCCACTTTCACATTCTGGTCGCGCGCTTCGAGATCGGCGGCTACTGCGCCAGTTGCAGAAAATGAGTGTTTGGCTTTGCGGATTAGACCTTGGCCGCCGATTTTCGGAGCGAACCACTCTGCCTCACAATCGCCGCCACAAGTCCCGGAATCGCGTATTCCTTAGCCTCAATATCTACTGGCAATCCGAATTCGCGCAGTGTGGCCGAGGTAACGGGCCCGATAGAAGCGGTGTGGACTCCATGATGGGGCATCGGCTTCTTCAATGCGGCGCGAGCCCGCTGCAGGCCGAGCAGGCCGACAAAGTTCTTCACGGTTGAGGAACTGGTGAACGTTATAGCGTGAGGCTTGCGAGCCTTGCTCGCGAGAACGGCACGCAATCGCTTCTCAGACGACTTTGGCGTTATCGTCTCATAAGCCTCCACCACGTCGACTTCAGCGCCGGCCTTGCGCAGCTCCCGCGGAATCACATCGCGCGCGACTTTGGCGCGTACCAGCAAGACACGCTGGCCGTTCACTCGACGGCGAAGCGCACTCACAACCGATTCCGCGACGTATTCCTTTGGCGTGACGGTTACCTGTAGTCCGTGCTCCTCGACGGCTTTCTTGGTAGCAGGCCCGATGGCCGCGATCTTCAACTTCGCCAGAACCGATGTATCAAGCTTCTTCTTCCCCATGCGCTCGAACAGCGCTTCGACACCGTTCACGCTGGTAAGAATGAGCCAATCGTAGGCGGCGAGCTGCTGCAACGCCGTATCGAGAGGTTGGTAGGATCTAGGCTTACGGATTTCGATGAAAGGAATTTCGATGACCTCGCATCCTAAGTTGCGCAGGGCCAACGAAAGCACACCAGCCTGTTTCTTGGCGCGCGATACCAGCACGCGACAGCCAGTCAGGGGACCGCAATTTGGATCGGCAGCGAGCTTGCGGGCGATAGCCATGTGTATGCGGTTGGCGGGTCGCGGACGGCACAATTCTGCCGTCCCTACGGGACTCAGGACTACGTATTGCTGCTGACCCAGGACTTACGTCCTGGGCTACGTTATGCCGCCCTTCGGGCTGCTATGTCGTGACGCGAAGCGTCTATGTGTTCACGTGGAAAAACCGTTTTCAGAACGGCTGCTTGTCGGCTGCCAAGCGATCAAGTTCCCCCACTCACAACTGACAACTGGCCACTGACAACTGTTTTTCACGGCTGCTGCGGCGCGTCAGCCGTTGCGCCGTACACGTCTTCCAGAATTCTGGTGGCTCCTCGCTGCAACAGGCTGTCACCCACCGCTTCGCCAAGTGCAACCGCATCGCTGCCACTCTGGGTTTCGCGCAGGATTGTCGATCCATCGGGCCGCGCCACAATTGCCGTCAGCTGCAGCAAGCCGTCCCGCATCTCGGCGAATGCGCCGATGGGAACCTGGCACCCACCGCCCAGCTTGTGCAGCAGAGCGCGCTCACAGGTGGTAGCCGCGCGCGCGGCCGGATCATCGAGAAAGACCAGGTGTTTGCGCATTTCCTCATCGCCGGCGCGAATCTCGATGCCAAGCGCTCCCTGCCCCGCAGCCGGACACATGAATTCTTCCGACAGCACTTCCTTCACTAGCTGCATCTTGCCTAACCTGGTAAGACCTGCAGCGGCAAGAATGATCGCGTCGTACTCGCCTTCCTCCAGCTTGCGCACGCGGGTGTCAACGTTGCCGCGTAGCGCGTGAATCACCAGGTCCGGCCTCGCCACCTTGAGCTGCGCTTGCCGTCGCAAGCTGCTGGTGCCGATACGCGCGCCCTTTGGTAGAGCGTTAACGCTGTCATACTTGACGGACAGGAAGACATCGCGCGGGTTCACGCGAGTGGTGATGGCAACCAATTCGAATCCCGGCGGCAACTGCGTCGGCAGATCCTTCAGACTGTGAACGGCGACATCGACTCGGCCCTCAGCCAGCGCCTCTTCAATCTCTTTGGTGAACATCCCCTTGGTACCGACCTGAGCGAGGGAAACATCGGTGATCTTATCGCCCGTGGTCTTGATGATTTCGATCTCGACCTCGTGCCCGCGCTCGCGCAGGAGTGAGAAAATGTGGTTGGCCTGCCAAAGCGCCAGTTGCGATCCGCGGGAACCAATCCTGAGGCGCGCCATCAGTTGCGCGCTCCGGGTTTTCCGCTGGCAACAGCGGCGGCTTCATCGTGCGCCGCAGCGGCCTTCGCATCGCGCAGTCCGAAGAGCTTGCGCACCAGGTCGATGACGGTGGTCGCCTCGGCCGATTCCCGGGCTGCCGTCTTGAGGGTCGTAATGGGTGTGTGCATGATTTTGTTGATGATGCCTCGCGTCAGTGCTTCCACTGCGAGTTCCTGCTCAGGGCTAAGCGAGCCCAGCCGGCCGCGCACCCGATCGATCTCCGCCTGGCGGACAGTCTCCAGATGTTCCTGCAGCGAGACGATCGTCGGCACCACGTCGAGGGTCTGCAACCGCGCCTGAAACTTGTCGACCTCCAACTGCACGATGGATTCGGCGTAGTCGGCTTCGACGCGGCGATCGGCCACATGCGATGTGACCACCTGCTGAAGGTCGTCGATATCGTAGACAAAGATGCCGTCCAGCTTGTTCATCTCCGGATCGATATCGCGTGGCACTGCGATATCGATGAAGAACATAGGACGATTGCGGCGATGGCTCAAGAAGCGCTCGCCATGCTCCTTGCGGAAGATGGCATGAGGCGCGCCGGTGGAACTGATTACGATGTCGGCGCGAGGAACCGTTTCGTACAATTGCTCGAAAGGGATGGCCTCGCCGTTGAACTTGGCGGCCAGGGCCACGGCTCGCTCGTAAGTACGGTTGGCTACGTAAATTTGCTTTGCGCCATGGGCAACCAAGTGACGAGCAGCCAGCTCGCACATCTTTCCAGCGCCGACCAGATAAACGCTCTTGCCTTGCAGGTTACCGAAGATCTTCTTCGCCAGATCGACGGCGACGGAGGCGATGGACACGGCCGACGTCGCGACTGCAGTCTCATTGCGTACCCGTTTGGCTACGGCGAAAGCGCGGCTCAGCAGAGCATCCAGCTGCGAGTTAACTGCTCCCACCGCTCGAGCGGTGGCGTAAGCCTCTTTCACCTGCCCGAGGATTTGCGGCTCGCCCACCACCATCGAATCGAGACTGGAGGCCACGCGGAACACATGCTGTACGGCTTCGCGCTCGTGATATTCGTAAAGGTATTGGCGGTAAGGCTGAGGATCGAAGCCGTACAACTGACGCATGAACCCGTTCAGATCGGCGGTGCCATTCACGGTGCGGGCCAATAGCTCCACTCGATTGCAAGTGGAGATGATCATCCCCTCCTCGATTCCAGGGTACGACGCCAGTTCCTTGACGGCCTCAGGCAGGCGCGCCTCGGAGATGGCAAACCGCTCGCGCACCTCGACCGGAGCCGTCCGATGGTTCACGCCAATGAGGACAAAGTTCATGAGGCAATAAACTTGTGCACGCGGCTGAAGTTATTGGCAGCCCACGCACCGATAGCCACCACAAAGGCAACGGTCGCCAGAAACGCCGCGCGGCGGCCGCGCCATCCTGAGTTCCAACGGGTGTACAGCAACAGCATGTACACGGCCCACATGATGAACGACAACAAAATCTTCGGATCGTAGAAGAACATCGGCCCATACTTCTCAATCGCCAGCACTGAGCCCGTCACGATGCCGAAGGTCATAAACGGAAAGCCGAAGAGCAGCGCGTGATAGCCGATGTCGTCGATGGTCTGCAGGGGTGGCAACCAGGTCAGCAGCGCGGTCTGACGCTTCGACTTCAAGGCGCGCTCCTGCGCCAGGTAGAGCAGGCTGGCGCCGAAGCTCAGAAACAGCCCGGCATAGCCGGTGAAGATCAGTGCCACGTGCACGAAGATCCAACCATTTCGCAATAGCGGCGAAGTGAGCGCAACCGGCTTCTGGCCAAGAGCCGAGGTCAACGTCAGCACAAAAACGATTGGGAAGATAACGATTCCAGGCGATACAGTGCGATAGCCGACGAAAAAGACGAAGAAGACCACCATTGCAAGGAAAGCCAGCAGCGATTCCGAATAGTGAATCGAGACCAGCGACAAATGGCCGATCAGGACGGTGGATTCCACCAGCGACACAAAGTGGAAGATGAGGCCTAGTCCAACCGCCGGCTCAACAACCTTGGCAAGCAGGTTACCCTCCTTGCTGAGCAGCAGTAAGGAGTAGACCAGCCCCACGCCGTAGCAAACCACCGCGACTCGAAGCCAAATTAACGGCATAAACCCCATTGAACGGTCACGCTAACCCGTCGTGCTGAGATAAGTATAGCGGGAAGACCGTGCAGACCGAGTATGGACATCACTCGGCCCTGTGATCTGTATCACACGGCGTTAGTACGTTTGGAATCAGAGGTTAGAACGAGCGCTGCCTCAGCTTGGGTAATGAAAGTGCACGATGTGCTGCGAGGCGATGGTGACGCCATCGCGCATTGCAGGGTGAAAGTGCCAGCGCTGTAATACTTGCAGGACCTTCTGCTCGACGCCGTACCCGATGCCCTGGAGCAGCTTGGTCTCGACGACATCACCGCGCGGGTCGATCGTCACCTCCACGATCACGTCGCCTTGTACTCCCGCGGGCAGATCGGCGCGGGAAATTGGAGGATCGGGATAAACGTCCGGAAAGGCGGGAACCACTTCATCGCCAGTCAGCGGCGACCCAGGTACTCGGCCAAACGGCGATCCACCACGAGCGGTCTCCTCGGGTGCGTTGTCGGCGGTGGCTGCAGATTCTTCGCGCTTCGGTTCAGCCTTGGGCGGCTTTGGTTTCGCCGGAAGCGAAGCTTTCAACGTCAGCCGTGGCTCGTTTGCTGGGGGTCTGGCCTGCTCTGGCCCGACTGGCGCCAGATAAATAATGGAGCGCGTGCCTGAAGAATGCGGGATGCCGAAATCAGCATCTGATGGCGTTACGAAGATCGGCGCGGCGGTGTACAGCAGCGCCAGGAGCAGTGCGAACTGTACCGCGAACGACAAGACCATCGAAAGGCCCTGTCGTTTGCGTTCCGGCTGTGGCATTTGCTCGAACATTGCCCTCTCACCCCGCATAGCTTGCTAATTATGGGCCGGAGTCACCTGCCATGTACAGCAACCATGTTGGTACTCGTCCCAAATTATTGCCACTACAGGCTTAGACGCCCACAGCCAGCGTTAGGCTCGCGTCCCGGTTCAAATAGTAGTCAGTCAACTCCGATTGATTCCAACAGTACGAGTAACAACTCGCCGTCCAGACGCAGTCGGCGCCCGTCATGCAGCATGTCAGGAATTTCGTCGAACGCCTGCATCAGGCGGAGCTTTGCAGCGGCATATTGTTCGGGCTCGCTCAGATTGCGGCCTCGGGCGTCGGCCCACTTTATGAGCGCCTGCGGCTGCAGAAAGATGCTGACGGCGAAAGTTGTTTTGCGATCGGCACTGACGTCGAAAACGTATTCTGTCGAGGGCGCCTCGGCATCGCCCTCCAGCGCCGCCCGCTTGCCAACGAAGTAGTACTGATATACGTAGCCAGTCTGTCCGGTGTAAGTTTTGAGGCGGCGGATGGTCATAATCGCACTTAGCAGTTAGCAATTAGCCTTAGCAACCCGCTATTTTTGTGACTCTCGACAAATGCTAAGTGCCAAATGCTAAGTGCCGCTTCTTACTCTGTCGGCCGCTCTCGCAGGATTGCCGCTGCGGTCTCAGAGCTGACCGGCGAGTAGTACACCTCTTTGAAAGTGTAGGACTTCGCCTTGGTACCGAGAATGGGCAGGATCTCCAGGTGCCAGTGATAATCGTCCTCGATGGTCTTCCAGAAGCCCAGCGTCTCCGAACGGTGCACCGTGTTAGGCGAGGTGTGCAGCACCATGTGGAAGCCGTCGGCGATGGTGCGAATGCGGAACAGAGTCCGCCGGAGCAGAGCGGCGAAATCGCGCATGGCGCTCGATTTCAATGCGGTTCGCTCGAAATAAGCTTCGTGATTGCGGGGCGCGATCCAGGTCTCATACGGAACCCGAGGCGCATAAGGGCAGCCCGCCATGTACTCGCCGCGTACTTCCACCATGCGCAGCTTCTGCTCCTGCTCCTGATGCAGAATGTCGCAAAAAACGCAGCGCTCCTTCACCCGATAATGTTCGCGCGCCGCGCGCAACTCGTAGAGCACGCGCCGCGGAACAAATGTCGTGGCTACGATTTCCGACGTCGGATGATCGAACTCCTGCCCCGACATACTGCCATAATTCTTGAACACGCTGATGTACTTGAAACGTAAATCGCCCTTCAGGTCCTGGATGCGCTGTCCGCAAAGGGCCAGGTACTCCTCGATCTCGCGATCGTCGGCGTTCCACAAATGCCGGTCGTGGCGGGCATTTTCGACCAAAACTTCGTGCGCGCCTACCGGCCGCATGGTGTCGTAGAGTCCGTTACCCGATCGTCCTGGCTCGCCATCGATGCCGTAGAGCGGCCGCGGATGGACGACGGCGCGGGCCGACCAGGGACTGCCGTTTACCGTCGGCGACGTCGCCACCACCTGTAGCGGCATGCCAGACTCAGGGCAAAATGGGCAGAACGAGGTAGCCGAGCCCGCCGGTTCAGGCTCGTCGCCACAGATGACCCATGAGCGCGTGATGGGATCTTTTCGTAGTTCCATCGTGTTTACTGTACGTCGGCGGATGGCATGGTGGGAAGGGGGTTCTCGGCAGTGACGCCAACTCGACGGCGAACGGCTCCCGCTTTGGGCCTCTTTCGCAGAATGGGCATGTAGCTGATGGCAGCTTCTCCGCCTGTTAGAATGAAACATATTGAACCGTTCCGTCCGTCTGATTGCCATCGACATTGATGGCACGTTACTCGACTCCAAGGCCCAGATTTCGCAAGCCAATCTGGACGCGCTTCGCCGTGCTCATCAGGCCGGTGTTGAGATCATCCTGGTCACCGGGCGCCGGCACAGATTCGCACTTCCCGTCGCGGAGTCACTGGGCTTCGAGCTTTGGATCATCAGCTCCAACGGCGCCGTCACTCGCTCTACGAATGGCGAATCGTTCCATCGCGATCTGATGCCTCAAGCCACCGCGATTAAGATTTGCCTGCACATGCGAGAGTTCCGTGATCACATGGTGATCACCTTCGATCGCGAACGCATGGGCGCCATCATCTGCGAAAATCCCGAGCGCCTCTACGGCGTCATCCAGCGCTGGATGGAAAAGAATGCGCCCTACATCGAATACGTCAGCCCTATCGAGAAGGCGCTGACGGAAGATCCCATCCAGGCCATGTTCTGCGGGCCGGTTGATACGATGCAGCGCGCCCAGCAGCGTCTCCTGGATTGCGATTTCGCCAATGACATCACTGTCCTGCGAACGCAATACGATCATCGCGACCTGACTATTGTTGACATCCTGAACGCAGGCTGCTCCAAAGGCCACGCTCTGGAGCGCTGGGCCACGTGGCGCGGCATCGACCGTTCCGAGGTCATGGCCATCGGCGACAATTACAATGATGTAGAGATGTTGACCTTTGCCGGACATCCGGTGATCATGGGCAATGCGTCTGACGATTTGAAGCAGAATGGCTGGACCATCACTTTGCACAACGATGAGAGCGGCGTCGCCGCGGCCATCGCGCAAGTGCTGGACGCGAACGCAGCGAGAGTGAATGCGTAGACCTTATTCCATGAGTGCGTCATTCAAGAGCCTGCTGTCCCCGGACCTGTCATCCCGAGCGGAGGCGGCGCTGCGCCGCCGTAGTCGAGGGATCTGCGGTTTGCCCGCTCACCTTGGCTCTGCACTCCTGCAAATCTCTTTATTCGGCTTGCTGCTTTCTGTCCCGCTCCACGCCGCCGAACTGGCAAACCTTCGCAACGGATTCAGCTTGCGCCATGAGCACCATGAAGTATTCGGCGAGAAAACACGGCTTTATATGAGCGCCGATCCGGCGGGCGGGTATGTCGACGTGCCCACGGCCGAGATCGAGAGCTTTGAGCCCGCTCCTCCTGATCCGCAGGACGTCGCCTCCCAACCCGCGAAGTCGCAAGATCTAAAGTCCATTGTCAGTGCCGCCAGCGAACAGCACCAGGTGGACGCCGACTTCATCGCCAGCGTGATCAAAGCCGAAAGCGCCAACAACCCGCGTGCCGTCTCGCCCAAGGGCGCACAAGGGCTGATGCAACTGATGCCCAGCACGGCCAGCCAGTTGGGCGTGAAGAATACTTTCGACCCCGTGGACAACGTGGACGGCGGTGTGCGATATCTGCGTGGGCTGCTACTGCTCTACAACAACGATATGGCTAAGGCTCTGGCCGCTTACAATGCTGGCCCGCAGCGCGTCCAGCAATATAAGGGCGTGCCGCCATATCGCGAGACGCACGCCTACGTGGCCCGTGTCATTAAGGATTACAACCGCAAGAAGCTCGCCGAGCGCAAGCAACAATCGCAGGCGAAGACCAATCGCGTGCAAGATCGAACCCAAGCCAGGAACTCCGCTTTGGCAGAGGCCAACTCCAACACCACCGTCGGCAGCGAGTAGCCGCGTTGACCGTGTTCCCTCACTCATTTACCTTGCCCTTTAGGAACCGCGGGCGAATTTCTAACCCTTTTCATGAATAGAAAACGGATTCTGGCCTTCGGCATCGTTCTCGTCGCACTCTGTCTGCTGATCTATTTACAGGTGCGGGCGTGGAAGACCTTCGATTGGGCGATGTTCTGGAGCCGCACGGAACACGTCAACTGGCTCTACATTTTCTACGGCCTCGCGATCACCTATCTTGCGTACATCCTGCGCGCCGTGCGCTGGCGCATCTTTCTGAAGCCGGTGTGTAAGACGACCACTGCTCGCCTGCTGGCGCCACAGTTTGTCGGCTTTGCTGCGTTGGCGTTGCTGGGCCGCGCCGGCGAGATGATCCGGCCCTACATCATCGCCAAGAAAGAGCGTCTCACGTTCACCTCGCAAGTCGCAGTGTGGGGGGTGGAGCGCATCTTCGATATGGGCGCGTTCGCGGTGTTGTTGGCCGTCAGCTTCCTCTCGCCCGATCTGCGCGCGCTTCATTTCTATCGTCAGTTGCGGGAGTTTTCTTTTCTGCTGATGGCCTTGATCCTGGCGTTAATCGTCGGCATCGTTATAGTGCGCCGCTCCGGCGATCGGGTCGCGCAATTCCTGCACGATCGAATCGCTGGCTTCGCCCCTAAACTTGCGTATCATCTGCGCGAGAAAGTGTTGTCATTCAGCCATGGATTGGAAACCATCCAGGACCTCAGCTCAGCATTGCAGCTGGTTGGTCTTTCCCTGTTCATGTGGGTGCTGATCGCCTACGCCTATTATGCGGTCACCCATGCCTACGGTGGCCCGCTGCAGAAGCTCACATTGCCTTCCGAAGTTGTCTTGATGGGATCTAGTATGCTTGGTTCCATGTTGCAGTTGCCGGCCGTCGGCGGCGGCTCGCAGCTGGCTACCATCAGCATGTTGAGCTCGGGCTTCCACGTCGAGCACGAACTCGCCGTGAGCTGCGGCATGATGCTGTGGGCAATAACCTTCATGTCGGTGATCCCTCCCGGCCTGGCGATTGCCCGCCACGAGCACGTGTCGATTCGCGCTGTCGCCGAAGCCGAAGAAAAAGCCGCGGCGCTGGTGGAATAGCAGCCCGTCTTTCATCTGACTTAGGCGAGCTCGGCGCTCTCCGCGGCAACAACCTTCTCTGGGTTCTTCTCTGTGTGTCTGTGTCTCTGTGGTGGGCTTTTCCCCTGTTACAATCTAAGCAGGGCACATCGCCCGTTCTCTCTTCCATGAAGTGCCCGTTTTGCGACTTTGAAAACGATAAGGTAGTCGACTCGCGCGAAAGCAAGGAAGGCGAATCCATCCGCCGCCGCCGCGAGTGTTTGAAGTGCGAGAAGCGCTTCACCACCTACGAACGCATCGACGAAATCCCCTACATGGTGGTCAAGAAAGACGGCCGCCGGGAGAAATTCGAGCGCCAAAAAGTCCTCAACGGCCTGCTGCGGGCGTGCGAGAAGCGGCCCGTATCAATGGGCAGGTTGGAGCAGATTGTCAATGACGCCGAGGCCTTTGTAGTCGACTCGGCTGAGCGCGAACGCAAGACCAGCGAGGTCGGCGAGCTCATCATGAACCGCCTGCGGCGCATCGACAAGGTCGCGTATGTGCGTTTTGCCTCGGTTTATCTCGATTTCAAAGACGTGCGCGAGTTCATGGAGGAGTTGAAAGAATTGCTCGACACCAAGGAGAACGCTTCCACGAAAGGCAAAGCCGGAGCCTGACCTTCAGAAAGATCCGGCTGTTGGCCTAACCAATAAGATTCAGCAAACCCGTGACAGAACTCACCTCATGGATCGTTCGGGTTTGTATCAGGGCACGACTTCAGTCGTGCCGTTGGAATCCCAGCAAGGTCAGGGCTTTAGCCCCTGCAAACAACGGGCGCCTCAGGGACTGAAGCCCAAATCATTGGTTGACTCATTTGCGGCACGTCTGAAGCCGTGCCCTGATACAAAACGCTTTATCAACTGAGTTCTAGCAGGAATAGAGAACCTAAGGCCATGTCATCATCACATAAAGTAACTCTAATTCCCGGCGATGGTATCGGCCCTGAGGTCGTCAACGCCAGCGTTCGCATCCTGGAAGCTACCGGAGTCAAGTTCGAGTGGGAGAGCTTCGCGGCTGGCGCCGAAGCTTACGAGAGGTATAACGAGTACATCCCAAGAGAGCTGATCGAATCCATTGAGCGCACCTGCGTTGGCCTGAAAGGGCCGGTAACCACGCCAATAGGCGGCGGGTTTTCCAGCATCAACGTTGCCCTGCGGAGGCAGTTTGAGCTGTTTGCCAACTTCCGCCCAATCCGCAATCTGCCCGCAGTCCCCACGCGGTATCCTGGCGTCGATCTCGTCGTCGTTCGCGAGAATACCGAAGGCCTGTATTCCGGAATCGAACACGAAGTGGTCCCCGGCGTGGTGGAAAGCCTGAAGATCATCACCGAGAAAGCTTCCACGCGCATCGCCAAGTTCGCATTCGAGTACGCGCGCCGCGCTGGTCGCAAGAAGATCCACGCCATCCACAAAGCTAACATCATGAAGCTATCGGATGGGCTGTTTATCCGTTGCTCGCGCGACGTTTCCAAGGGCTATCCTGAGATCACTTATGGTGAGCACATTGTCGACAACACCTGCATGCAGCTTGTGATGAATCCTTATCAATACGACACCCTGCTGCTGGAGAACCTCTACGGCGACATTATTTCCGACCTATGTGCCGCGTTTGTTGGCGGGCTGGGGTTGGTGCCAGGAGCGAACTTCGGACACGAGTGCGCCATCTTCGAAGCGGTGCATGGCTCCGCGCCGGACATTGCAGGAAAAGATATCGCCAACCCCACCGCCGTCTTGCGCTCGGGGATTCTGATGCTGCGTCACCTTGGCGAAGAGAATGCCGCCAACCATATTCGCCTGGCGCTGGAGAAGGTGTACGGCGAGAGGAAGCACGTTACCCGCGACGTGGGCGGCACTGCCGGAACCAGCGAGTTCGCCGATGCCATGGTCGAGGCGCTGCACACTAATCCCCCGCCGAAGCCAGAGTTGCAGGAAGTGGAGTTGTAGGCATCTAGAGCGAAGTAGTATGTTTTGCCCTTGCGGTGCTCTGGTTCTGCTTCTCTAGCGTAATGGACAAGCTGTGACGATCTTTCAGCCCGATGTTCCTGGGTGTGCTGTTTTTGGGCGGCGGCTGGATTCTGGAAAAGACGCGGCGGCGGTTGGTACGTCAAATCGGTGATGTCGCATGAACTATCGCTCGCGGTCCATCGTGCTGATCGTGCTCCAGAGTGCCCACCGTTTAAGCGGAACGTTGACGCTGGACCGGGGGCGGCTCTTCCACCCGAAAGGCTCCCCTTGGCGCAGCTAAAGCTGTGCTTTTCAGCTGAAACCTCAGTAGCCGTGCTCGCTACCTTCTTCCAGCCGCACTTTCCCGCGGAACATTCGATAGACGAAGATGAAATACACCGCCGCAAGGATCATCCCGATACTCCACCACACGAAGCCCACGCTCAGCCCGTGTACGCCGGCTGCGCTGTTGTAGATCGTCAGGTTGTACTGCGCGCCGGTGCTTGCGGGCAGCACGTTAGGATAGAGCGCGAAGACCGCTCCCACCAGCATCGCGATAATGTAGGCGCATGATGCCAGGAACGCGCCCTTCTCTTGCCGCCTGGAGTGCGCGAAGTACATGTATACCAGGCTGCCAATAACCAGGGCCGGCAACAGAAATCCGATGGGCCAGCGCGTGTAGTTCTCCAGAATGTGCGGAACGGCATACACCGTCGCGATCAAGCTGAAGATCGTCAGCAGCACCTGCACCGGCCAGAACCACGACGCCACTTTGCGCGCGCGATAGTTCAACGGGCCTTCGGTCTTGGTCGCCAGGTATAGCGACCCGTGAACCACCAGCGTCACCAGCGCCACGACGCCGCACATTACGGTGTACCAATCAAGGACGCCGTTCTGCGCGCCAACGCGCCAATTCGTCCATAGCGGCTCGAAGAAATAGCCGTCAGGATTCAGCGGAACGCCGCGCACAACGTTGCCCAGCGCCGCGCCAAAGAAGATCGCCAGTAAAATGCTCGACACTCCAAAGATGGTGTCGAAGAAGCCTCGCCATACTTGCTCCTGCACGTGGGCCCGGAATTCGATTCCGATGGCGCGCAGCATGAGAAGCCACAGCACCATCATCAGCGGCAGATAGAAGCCGCTGAAGCCGGAAGCGTACAGCTGCGGGAAGGCGAAGTACAGCGTGCCGCCCGCGGCCAGCAGCCACACCTCGTTGCCGTCCCATACCGGGCCGATCGCGCGAATCACCGTGCGCCGCTCTGCGTCATCCTTTGCAATGAAGAGATGGACTGCGCCTGCGCCCAAGTCGAAGCCGTCGAGCACAACATAAATGGCGACCATTACTGCTACGATCATGAACCAGATGGTTGACATGGCTACCGCACCTCCAGGGGATTCAAACGAGCCGCGTCGATTTGTTCACGCAACTGCGGCGGCACAATTGGCTCCGGACCATGCTCGATCTCACGCCGCACCAGGAAAAGGAAGAGGACGGAAAGCACCGTGTACATTCCCAGAAATCCCAGGAAGCTAAACCATGCATTGCCGGCCGAGACCATCTTGGAGTAGCCATCCACCGTGCGCAGCACTCCGTATATCAGCCAAGGCTGGCGGCCAAACTCAGCGGTCATCCATCCCGCCGTGTTGGCGATGTAGGGGAATGGAAAGCTCAACAGCAGAATCCACAACATCCAGCGGGCCCCGTAGAGTTTCCTACGCCATAGCAGGAACGTCGCAACCGCTGTCACGGCAATGAAGATCGTCCCCAGTCCTACCATGATGTGGTAGGTGTAATAGAGCAGTGGGATGTTCTCCGGCCAATCCTGCTTTGCCACCGAGTTAAGGCCTTTGACTTCGGCGCCCCAACTTTGCCATGTGAGAAAGCTCAGCATCTTGGGAATGACGATGGGGTTATCGATCTTCTGGGCATTCATATCGGGCTGGCCCAGAATGACCAGCGGCGCTCCGGGTTGCGTGTCCCAAAGAGCTTCCATTGCCGCCAGTGTCACCGGCTGATTGCGTGCCAGCATGCGGCCCTGCGCATCGCCCGTCGGCACGATTTGCACCAGACTTACGAACAGCGCGGCAATCACGCCTACGCGCACAAAGATGTGTCCCTGCTCGATGTGTTTTTCGCTGAGCAGATAAAACGCTCCCACCGCCGCCATCACGAACGCTCCGGTAATGACCGCGCCGCTCATGTTGTGCGCGTACTGCCACCACGCCCAGGGATTCAGCACCAGTTGCCAAAAACTGGTGAGTTGCACTGAGCCGTCAGCGACACGCTGGTAACCAACCGGATGCTGCATCCACGCGTCGGTTGCGACGATGAAGTATCCTGACATCCACGAGCCCAGAAAGACCATGAGCGCCGAGAACCAGTGAAGGCCTTTGCTCAGGCGCTTTTCGCCGTAAAGGAATAGCCCCAGGAAGGTCGATTCCAGGAAGAACGCGAAGCATCCCTCCATGGCCAGCGTCTGCCCGATGACGCCGCCGGCGAAGCGCGAGAAATGCGACCAGTTGGTGCCGAACTGAAATTCCATCGGGATACCGGTCACCACGCCGATGACGAAGTTGATCCCGAAGATCTTGGCCCAGAAGCGGGCAGCCTGGTCGTAGCGCTCATCGCCCGTCTTTAGCGCGATGGTTTTCAGGATCACGATGAGCGGCGCCAATCCCATGGTCAACTGCGGGAACAGGTAGTGATAAGTGACCGTGAAGGCAAACTGCAGGCGGTGAATCAGGAGTGCGCTATCCATGCATAAACCTCGAAAGGAGTGTTTGCGCGTACGGATGCGGCGGCCTGCCGCAAACAACGGCTGGGGTACTGCACATGGAAGTAGTGTCCCTTATGGGCAGCACAGGAAGCGGTGAAAGAGATCACAAAGATGTGTGATTGGCGCGATATTGGACTGATCTACACAGCACGCGCCGCGATCGGAGCGGTCCTCGATTTGCGGCTGCCGTGGACAGCAAATATGATTCGGAGTAGGCGGCGCAGCAGGTTACGAGACGCAGGGTGCGGCTCGTATCTCCGCGGTAGTCACTCGCAGCTAGGCCGGGATGGCGGAACTGGCAGACGCAGCGGACTTAAAATCCGCAGACCCGAAAGGGTTGTGGGGGTTCGAGTCCCCCTCTCGGCACCATTGGCACTGTGGTCTTTGGACTCGGTGGCACCTCGCTCAGGGTTTCGCCTGTGGGCTCACGCCCCCTCTCAAGTTCGAGTCCCCCTCTCGGCGCCAACCATAGCTTCGAATGGAATTGCGCGATTAAGATGCACCCAGGTGAAGGCCTGTCCGGGATCAGAGCCCCAATGCCCGAGCAGCCGGTTCTTGCAGTGTTCAGGACGGAGAGGTTCCTTCAGCAGAGGATTGTCGCGCAGGTAGAGCATGCCCGCGCAAAGATAATTGCAGGCGCGCCAATAGGCGTCGATATTGTGGAGCTCACTGGCCGTAAGCGCCTGCTCGGTTAACTGTTCTACTTGTCCGGTCTGTGTGGATGTCACAAGAAACTCCTGCGCTGGGCAGCGTCGCGGAAAGCAGGTCTGCTTCATGTCTGAGGAATGCATACTGGTAATCAACACGGGATCTTCATCTCTGAAATTCGGTCTGTATGCGGAGCGGAACGGCGATGAGCAGGTGCTGTTGGACGGACTGGCTGACGGCATCGGCCAGAGTAGCGGCACCCTGGAAGTGAAGGACGCTGCCGGCAAGGAGCTTTGCTCCGAGAACGTTAGCTTCGCCTCGCGGCACGATGCGCTGAGCCATGCCGCTCGCTGGCTGGATGAGCTTTCGCCCGGCAAGCCCTATGCCGTCGGACATCGGGTGGTGCATGGCGGGCCTCGACTGGTGCAGCATCAACGAATCACTCCGGCTTTGCTGGCGGAGTTGCAAGGCTGCGGTTCACTTCGCGCCCTTGCATATTCCCATGGCGCTGCAGCTCATCGCGGAAGCGCAGCAGGCTTATCCTGGCGTATCTCAGTTCGCCTGCTTCGATACGGCGTTTCATCGCACCATGCCCAACGTGGCGGCCAGATTCCCGCTGGCTCGAGAGCTGTTCGACGAAGGCATCCGCCGCTACGGATTTCACGGCCTGTCGTACGAATCCATTGTTCATCAACTGGGAAACAAACTTCCCAGCCGCACTGTGATGGCTCATCTCGGCAGCGGAGCCAGCCTCGTCGCCGTAAAGGATGGAAAATCTGTCGATACAAGCATGGGGCTGACGCCCACGGGAGGCATTCCCATGGCAACTCGCACCGGCGATCTGGATCCCGGAATACTTCTGTATCTGCAGCGCGCCAAGAGGATGGACGCCGATTCTATCGAAAAGCTCGTGAACCATAATGCCGGTCTGGCGGCGCTCTCCGGCGGAACAGCCGACATGCGCAAGCTCCAAGCCGCTGCCGACAAAGGAGACCTTGACGCAGGGTTCGCGATCGAAGTGTTTTGCCTGTCGATTCGCAAGGTGGTTGGAGCTTACGCCGCAGTGCTCGGTGGGCTCGATATGCTTATCTTTGCTGGAGGCATCGGTGAGAATAGCGCCCAGGTACGAAGCGGAGTCTGCGAGGGCCTGCGTTTTCTCGGCATTCTCATCGACGAGCATCGGAACCGGGCGAATGAAGCGACGATTTCCGACAGTAGGAGCACGGTGGGCGTATGTATTGCCGCCAGTCAAGAGGATCGGCAGATCGCGCGTCACTGTCGCACAATGATGCGGAAGAGTTAAGCAAATTCACTCCTCGCGCAGGAGTCGCAAGGGATCAATTCTAAGTGCGCGTTGCGCTGGGATCCAGGTGGCCAGCAGCCCCAGCAACGCCATAGCCAGGACAACGGCAGCCAACACCAGCGGATCGCGGGGGGTAGCCTGATATACGACGAAAGCCAGCACCCGGCTCGCCAGAACTCCGAGAATCAATCCTGCTATCGAACCAAAAGCCAGCAATTTGAATGGCCGTCCCAAGGCTGCCCGCAATACTTCACTACGCTGTGCGCCGAGAGCGATACGAATTCCCAATTCCCGCAGCCGCTTGCTGACCGAGTATGCAGCCATTCCGGAGATGCCCGTGATCGATAGCAGCGCGCCCATCACGCCCAGCACACCCAGCGCAATCGTCGCCATACGGGGACCAAACAGAGTCAAGTCCAGCGTCTTGTACCGCGTTTGGATGAAAAAAGGCAGCCCTGGGTCCAGTTTCTGCAGTGCGCCTTTTATGGCTGCCGCCAGTTGCTGCGGATCGCGGTTCGAGCGCACCACAAGCCATGTGGAGCTGGAGAGCGATTGCAGGATGGGCCGAAACATCGCGGGCTGGGGATCTTCGGTGAGGCTGCCATATTTTCCGTCTTCCACAATGCCCACAACTTCAATGCGTGTTCCATCCAGCATCTTGAAATATCGGCCGATCGCTTTGGTTGGAGAGCCGAAGACTTTGCGCGTAAACTCCCGATTCACCACGGCTACACGCGGGGCATCTTTATCGTCATGCCATGTAAAAGTCCTCCCGGACAGCAAGGCTGTGCCCGCCGCGTGGAGGTACTCGGGAGAGATCTTAAACAGAGTGGCATCAGCGGCGGCGTTGGACGGTCTCAGATCTGAGGTATTGTCGCTGAAGACAGTCGAGTCGTTCGAACCCTCACCTAACGGCACGTTGTCGGCCAGTCCAACCGACTCTACGCCGGGAATTGCCTGTAGAGCATCGACCATGCGTCTCTGCATTGGGGGCACTTTTTCGCCGCTGTACCCTGCCATGCTCAGGTCTGTATCTACCATCATTATGTTCTGTAGCTCGAAGCCGAAATCGTTGTGCAACGAGCCCGCCAGTCCACGCACCGCGACCATCGAGGAAGTGACCAGCACAGCACAGATGGCAATTTGCACAACCAACAGCAACTCTCGGACGGTAATCCGCCGCCCGGCTCTACCGATCGATCCTGACTTGACGACCTCATACGGATTGGTGCGGAGCACCTGCCTGACCGGGACCGCGCCAAAGAGGAAGCCGCTGGCTAACGTCAACAACACAGCTACTGCATACACATTCGCGTCCGGGTTCACCGCCAAATGGATCGGCCATCTGGCAAATGGTTGCCACGCGCTCAGCCCGCTCAACAGCACTACGCTGCCGCAGAGTCCAATAGCCCCTCCGACCAGCGAAATCAGCACGGCTTCGGTGAAGAGCTGCCGCAGAATGCGTTTGCGCGTCGATCCCAGCGCGAGCCGCAGGGCAACTTCGCGGGAACGGTCGGCAGCGCGCGCGGCAAACAGGCTGCCCAGATTGGCACATGCAGCCAGCAGAATCAGTCCCGCCAGCAGCATCAATCCGGTCATGAATGCCCGTACCGGACGGCCAAGATAGTCGCCATAAAGACTTGGACGCGCCAAGCTAAAGCGCATCTTGCCGTCGTCTTTTGGATAAGCCGTTTCCAGATACGAGCCAACCGAATTCAGATCGGCAGTCGCCTGCGCCGGAGTGACTCCCGGTTTCAGATGCCCCATCACCATGAAGACCCAACGGCTCCCGCGCGCGTTCAGGTCATCCAGCGTGAGCTGCCCATGGTTCACGATCGGCACAAAAAAATCGGGACTGAAAAACAATATGGTTCCGTGGAACTCCGGCGGCGCTACACCGAGGATGGTAAAAGGATGCTTGTTCAGCTTGACGACACGGCCCACCACGCCAGGATCATCCCGAAAATGGTTGTGCCAATACGCGTGGGTGAGCACGACATAGGGATCGCTGTTCGGGCCGTGCTCATCGGAGGCGTGGAAGAAACTGCCAAGATACGGCTGCAGGCGCAATGCGTCGAAGTAGTTCCCGCTGGTTTCGTAGACCCAGACGTTGGACGGATCCTGGCCCGTGTCCAGCCCCGCCTCAACCATGTTCCAGGCTATCAGACCATCAAAGCTGCGATTGCGGTCGCGCAGATCGAGATAGTCAGGATACGACTCGTGCGCATCGCTTACATCCGGGCGCCAGATTGCGTAGAGGCTTTGCGCCTGAGGCACATTGAGCGGGCGCAGGATGAAGGCGTTCATCACACTAAACACAATGGCGTTTGCGCCAATCGCCAAGGCCAAGGTTAGAACCGCGGCGATGGTGAATCCGGGAGACTTGCGCAACACGCGGACAGCGTAGCGCAAATCCTGGATGAGACTCTCGAGGAAGTTACCGCCGAGCGCCTCGTGGCATTCCTCTTTGTATCGCTCGCGGCCGCCAAACTCGATGCGCGCGCGGCGTTCGGCCTCCGCGCGATCCACGCCGGAACGCTCCAGATCGTCAGCGCGGAGTTGGATGTGTGAGCTAAGCTCAGCCTCCAGCTCGGCATTCACCTGGGAGCGTTGAAAGAAAGTGGCGATGCGCAAGCGAAGCGAGTCCAGCAGTTTCATGCTTCCTCCGGTTGCGCGGCAAGCGCAGAGCCGATGGCCGTCGCCAGCCGATTCCAGCTGGCGGTTTCTTCGCGCAGGCGCTTGCGTCCCGCGGCCGTGAGTTCGTAGAACTTGGCGCGGCGATTGTTCTCCGACGTGCCCCAGCTGGCCTTGAGCAGTCCTTGACGGACCAGGCGAAACAGGCCGGGATAGAGTGCGCCCTGTTCGATAAGAAGTGCATTGCCCGAGATCTGTCCGATCCGCAGAAGAACGCCGTAACCATGCAGTGGGCCGAGCGAGACTGCCCTCAGGATGAGGAGGTCGAGAGTGCCGGGAAGAAGCTGAGCCTGGTCAGTCAAGGGTTCTCCTAAACTAGTTAGGAGATTATCCCAACTCCCCTAAGCTGTCAAGGAGAAAACGATCTGGAGACCAACTTATTGTGCTGCGGGCAATGTGACCTCCAACTGATCTCCAGCCGGCAGTCGCAACCCTGAGTCTGGGCCCTTTGGGGAGTGGGGCATCTGCGTCGCGGATTAGCTATGCCCACTCGGACACTTGTCACCGCTCAGCCGGTGTGCCCTGATTCGGCGGCCACTCTTGAGCGTAATGTTGAGGTCTTTGCCCTTTTCAATGACTGAGACCACCTGACCGCTGCTGTTGAGCAGATCATGGGCCTCGGTAGCATCCGTGGTGGTGATCTCGCCGCAATAGGTCACCGAATCCCGAACTGCAAAATCCACGGTGAACTCGCGCACCAGGAACCAGCGGCCGTTCTGAACCACGCGCTTGTCCGAACGGAGATCGGCCAAGGTGCCGGTCTTGGCTACATCGGCAGATGGAGCTGCGGTTTGCCCAGGAAGCTGTGACGATAGAAGCAGATAGACGAGCAACGGCACGGCGAGAATCCGGCTGAGCCTGATTCGCCTCCGTGCGGCCGGGATTTCATCTCCCGTCATCGAGACGCCTCTATTCTATGCATAGGACGCCTCTGTCACGCTACGGTCACATTAATTTGCGTCGTTGTCAAACGTGATCCACTTGCCCCGGCCCTTCCGCGGCGGGAAATTCCGGCGCTGGACGAATCCGGTCGTCGCAGCATCGGAACTTTAACTCGCCTGCGGTTCGGCGATGAGAGCGATCGCATCGACGCTCCACTTCGGTTGCAAGGGTAAACAAATCGTACTGATCGTCATCAACGAGGTCACACTCGTCATTGAAGAAGAACATCCAATCATCTCAGTTCTCTAGCCCTACG
>Ga0181532_10000257_pt1 | contig 56125 bp, 45 predicted proteins | sample PEATcosm2014_Bin_33_FD_119768 | JGI IMG/M metagenome (GOLD analysis project Ga0181532, IMG submission 119768) | Peatland microbial communities from MTU Mesocosm Facility, Houghton, MI, USA - PEATcosm2014_Bin11_30_metaG | ecosystem: Environmental > Terrestrial > Soil > Wetlands > Peat | place... | reverse complement strand
GCGCCAAGAAAGGCCGCCGGAGAAGACCGCCACCATGATTTTCGGAAATTGAGCGCGCTCCGCCGGCGGATCGAGCTGGTTATTACTGCTCCCCTTCCCCTCTGTGAGACATTCGGGCTAGCGACCAATGCTCCCACCGCATTTGCGAACCTGCCCGTCAAACGCGCGTCCCAACCCTGCTCGATGCCATGCACGAATGCAGCCGCGAAGGCATCGCCCGCGCCGACCGTATCCGCCACCTGCACTTTGAAGCCGGGCACTTCGCAATACTTGCCGTGATGAAACACCGCGCAGCCGCGCTCGCCAAATGTGACGCAGATCATTTCGCAGCCGTATTGTTCGCTCCAGCGCCGGCAGAACTGTTCCATCGATGAACCTTGTTCCCCGGCATTGACAGAAGCGTCGAGGGACTCTGCCTCGCTGTCGCTTAGCTTCACCACCGTCGCTTGCGTCGAGAGTTGCTCCACTACCGCCAGGCTCCAGTTGCCGTCGCGTAAGTTGACGTCATAAAACCGCCGGGCGGAGGGCACCGCCTCAAGCAGCTTCAGAGTCCAAGCCAGCGTCTGGCTTGACATGTGGTAGAGGGTGCCAAAATAAATCCACCGCGGCTGCAATTCCGCTATGCGTTTGAGCTGGGCAGCGGGGAGGTCCACAAAGTCGTACGCTGCGGGCCGCACAATCTGGAACGTTGGCTTGCCATCCGTATCGAGTTCCACCTCGGCGATGCCCGTGTTCTTTCCCTGTAGTTCCTGCACAAACTCGGTGGAGATTCCGCGTTCCTGCAGGCACTCGATTGCGCGACGCCCGCGCTCATCTTTCCCTACCGCACTCAGCAGGAAGACCTCATGACCGAGCGCCCGGGCGTGTGTGGCAAAGTTCAACGGAGCGCCGCCGAGGTATTCGCGGTCGCCGATCACATCCCACAAAACCTCACCAACGCTGACGATGCGCATGCAGTCCCCACGGACCTGAGCTATCGTATCGCGCCGGGCAATTTCCGGAGGCGTTTGCAATCCGCGAGATTTCCGCTATGATTTCCACGCCCCTATGAAACTGCATTTCCAACGCGAGCCCAAGGTTGCACCTGCGCCGGTTCCTTTGCACACCGAATTTCCGCCTCTGTCCGGAGCCGATATTGCCGGCTTGATCCAGGGCAACAGAGTGGGCGGCGACTTTTACGGCTTTCTGCGGGCCAACCCTTCCCGGGTTGTCTTCGGTCTGCTGGATGTCGCCGGAAGTCATGAGGAAAACCAAGCCATTGTGGAAGCTGCGCGGCAAACCTTTCACGAATTGGGCTGCAAGAGCTTTGCCCATCCTGAGGTCAACGAAGCCGATGCCATGATGGAATTCTGCCTCGAGTTGAACCTCACGGTTCGCCGGGCTGCCTCGGGAGTGCGCTCGTGCCCGGCCTTCCTCGGATGCTACAACGAAGCCCTGGGTACCGTCTGCTACGCGAATGCAGGACATACCCCGGGATTGTTGCGCGACCACTCCGGGGTCACGGAGTTGCCTGCTACCGGACTTCCGCTTGGACTGTTTTCCGCTTCCACCTATGAAGCGCCTTTTGCGGCCCTGCAGCCTGGGGCCTCACTGCTGCTGGTCTCGCGCGGCGTAGTGGAGGCCTCATACAAGCGGGAGGAGTTTGGCCTGCCCCGCGTGAAGCAGCACTTCGAGCGCGCCTCGCGCGACAACGCCCACGATATAGCCACCGTTATCCTCGAAGGAGTGCAGCAGTTCATGCGCACCCTGCCCGCCGACAACGACGTTACTGCCCTGGCCCTGGTCCGCGCAGGACGTGCCCCCGTCGCCATCGGCGCGTAACCTGACCGGCAGGTTGTGGTGGACGTCGAGCCATCCTGCGAGCCTGCAATCACCTCTGATACACTAAGTCAATCAACGTTCTTAGCGTGGATTTGTTGAGGCAGTGCCGCAGCGCCATCCTATCTATGACATTTGTTCACCGTATTCTTACCGTTGTTTTCATCACCTGCGCCTTCTCCCTGGTCGCCACTGCTCAGCAGACGACGCCACCAGCCAATGCGACTCCGCCGCCGGCACAAAAGCAATCGGCTCAGCAGCCGCAAGGCGACGCTCCTTCCCAACAGAAAACTGGGGCAGAGATCCTCAAGGAAGAGGAACACCAGCGCATGCTGGGCGTAGTCCCGATGTTCGGTACCACCAATTATCGCAACGCTCCGCCGCTCACTCCCGGGCAGAAGTTTCATCTGATGGCCAAGACGGCGATCGACCCGTTTACCTGGATTGCGGCAGGCGCTCAGGCCGGGATCAGCCAGGCGGAAAATGAGTTTGGCGGTTACGGGCAAGGCGCTGCGGGATACGGCAAACGCTACGGCGCTACCTATGTGGACAGCTTCGACAGCAACTTCTTCAGCAATTTCTTTTATCCCGTCCTCTTTAAGCAGGACCCGCGCTACTTCCGTCAGGGAGAAGGGACCGTCAAGTCACGCATGGGTTCCGCATTCAAGCAGGAGTTTGTCGCCAGAAAGGACTCCGGCGGGTATGCCTTTCACTTCTCCAACGTCTTAGGAGCTTTCACGGCCGGCGGAATCTCCAATGCCTATTACCCGAAGGAAGACCGCGGTTTCGGCTTGACCATGAGCCGCTCGAGCATCGCTTTGGGCTACGGCTGCCTTGGGAACATCATTGTGGAATTCTGGCCCGATATCGACCGCAAGTTTTTCCACAAGCACAGTAAACAGGGGCAGCCTGCCGGGGCGCCCGTCGATACGACGAAATAATCAGCCGCGCGAAACCGGAAATCTTTCCAAACCGAATCCGGATAGATCCACCTTTACTGCCCGCCCCAACGCCCACAGCGCCAGCGATTCTCCTATCGCCGCCGAATGTTTGAAGCCGTGACCCGAGCACGCTGAAGCGAACACAACATTTTCCCAGTTGCGAAACTTATCCACGATGAACTTCGCGTCCGGCGTCACCGTGTAGAGACACGTCGCGGCGCGTAGGCATTCACCCGATACATCCGGAAAACGGGGCGCTATGTACTCGCCGTACATTGCCGCGACCCCCTGCTCGCTGACCGTGCGCGCAACCTCATTGGGATCGACTGTCGCCTCATACTGTTCGCTGGCAACCTTCAGTCCGCCTTGCGGACCGTCAATCGCAGGGAAGCCGTACAGCATGTCGCGCGGCCGATTGCCCACGATCCAGATGAATACCGGAAATCTCGAGGGCGTGTATTGCTCCGCATTCCTTGCCAGCGCGAACCAGCACAGCACCTGCCGATAGATCCTGAAGTACCGTGCGTATTCCGCGCCCAGCATCTTCTCGATCCACGGGCCGGCGGTCACGATCGCTCGTGCAGCCGAGTACGTGCTTCGGTCGGTCTGCACCTCGACCGTGCCCCGCTCGGCCTGTTTGATGTCGAGCACAATCTCCGAGGAAAAGACCTTCGCGCCCAATTGTCGCGCCAGATTGAGTTGCGTCTCGATGCAAGCCTCGGGACGAAGAAATCCGGCGCCAGCCTCGAAGTAACCAACTTCATCGCCGCTCAATTTGAACTGCGGATAACGGCGGCGGATTTCCTCCGCACCGAGTGTCTCGTGCGCAATGCCGAATTCGGTGGCCGTGCTGATGGTGTCCTGGACGAACGAGGTCGATCCGTGATGATTGCCGGAGACGCTTTGCGAAGCCAGAATCAACGCGCCATTGCGGGTCAGCAAGCTCCGGCCCGTGGCCGCCTCCAGCTCTTCCCATATCTGGTTGGAGCGCAAAATCAGCGGCACGAAGTCGCGGCCTTCGCCGATGGCCTCCCGGGTAATGCGCGTGTCGCCGTGCGAGGAGCCCTTATCGTGCGGCGGGTCGAAGCGGTCAATGCCGATGGCGCGCGCGCCGAGCCTGGCCAATTGATACAGCGCCGCGCTGCCCATCGCTCCCAGCCCGACGACAAGAACATCGGCAACATTCCCCATTGACGCATGATAAGCGATGGGCCAACTTGGAATGTGTCAAGCTACGGATCGGGAGATTCCGGATTGCGAAGGAGGGTTGCCCCCAAACGGTAATAGCATATTGGTGCCATAAAAGTGCGCCAATCTTGCGCACCGGGCCGCCGTAGGAGAAAAAATTGGATTTTCTAAATCCTTATTTTCAAGATTTTACCCGCAAAGTCGTCAAAATATTGGACTTAGCTAGCATGGTAAGTCCAATGTTATGAAGATGTTGCATACCAACCCGTAAGATCGTCGAAACATTAGACTCAAAGGCAAAATCCTCAAAACATTAGACTTACGATGGCTGGCCGGCACAACTCCATCTCAGCCGACCACTCAGCTCCTGGTTACCTTCTATCGCTTCCGCAACCTGGTTCCCAACTGTCAAAGAGCTCACTTTGCCTGTCCGACTCAGCGGCGGCCGTCAAGCCCGAACTTCAGCTTGACAGGAAAATCTATTACATTAGGTAACAATAGTAAATGTTACTAAAGTAGTAGAAGGAGATGTCCTACGCCGGAGCCCGTTCCGAGTCTGGATGGCTCTGTTGCCTGTCCGACATTTTACGGAAATTGTCATTAGGCGGTCGAGATGACAAGGTTGAGAGAAGTCGTCGATCCGGATGACCGAGCGAAGAGCGAACAGCGTTTTCCGCTATTGCTGAATCGTCTGGATTGCCTTGGGATGAACTTGCTCATCCTGGATTTGCGACGCGTTCCAGCCTCCGCCGAGCGCCTTGACCAGGTAAACCGACGTGACCATTTGCTGGCCGAGAAGTTGCGTCGCCAGCCGCTGGTTGGTGAGCAGCGCCGATTGCGCGGTGATGACATCGAGGTAACTCGTCACTCCGCCGACGTAGCGATTGTTGGCCAGCTCCAGAGCGCGTCGAGCGTCGGCGACGGCCGCGTTCTGCGTTGCGCCCGCTTGCGACAGCGCGTTCAGTCCTGAGAGCCCATCTTCCACCTGCTGGAACGCGGTCAGCACTGACTCGCGATAGTTCGCCACCGACTCGTCGTAAGCGGACTTCGACGCGGCGAGGTTGGCGCGATTGAGTCCTCCCTGGAAGATCGGCTGCAACAATGCGCCGCCGAGCGACCAGATAGCGTTCGGAGTCGTGATCAGATTGGCGATGTTGGTGCTCTGGAATCCGCCGCCGCCCGATAGCGTGAGTTGCGGATAGAAGGCTGCCTTGGCAACTCCGACGAGAGCGTTCTGGTAAGCCATTTGGCGCTCGGCGGTGGCGACGTCGGGACGCCGCTCCAGCAGATCGGAAGGAACTCCCAGCGGAACTGGCGGAGGAGTTGCAGTCAGAGGAGCAACTGGCACGCTGAATGTAGAGGCTGGATTTCCGGTGAGCACTGCGATGGCGTGTTCGTACTGTGCGCGCTGCTGCTGCACGAGGTAAAGCTGAGTGACTGTGGAGTCGAGCAAGGTCTGCTGCTGCGCCAGGTCGAGCCCAGAAGCAACTCCACCGGTGTGGCGATCCTCCACCAGTTGCAGTCCCTTGCGTTGGATTGTGACCGACTCTTGCACGACCTGGATTTCGGCGTCGAGCTCGCGCAGACTAAAGTAATCGGCGGCGAGTTCCGCCGTCAGCACGAGGTTAACGTTATAGAGATCGGCTGCGGTGGATTGCAGAGAAGCGTTGGAGGCCTCGAGGTTTCGCCTGACCTTTCCGAAAAGATCAGGCTCGTAATTCAGGAGAAACGGAATCTCGTAGGTATTTTGCGTGAGCGGTCTGCCGAGGGTTACGACTTCGGGACGATTTCCCGCGTACCGGTTGCGCGAAGCATTAGGATCGGTGCTGAATTGCGGAAAGAACCCTGCCGATGCGACTCTCGCCAGCGCGCGCGCCTCGTAGAGGCGGTCTTTAGCGGCCACCAGCGACTGGTTGGCCTGGAGCAGTTGCTGCTCGTAGTCGTTCAACTGGGAGTCGTTGAATATCTCCCACCATGCGCCTTTGGGAATCGAGTCCTTAGGCGCAGCAACCCGCCACGGACCTTCGGTCTTGTACTCGGTTGGCGCCGGCACTGGTGGACGATGATAGTTTGGTCCCACCGCGCATCCGGCCAACAAACCGCTGGCGACGATGCCAGCCGCCAAGAGCAAGCGCCTCACGACTGCTGGCCTCCCTGGTTTGCGGGAGCGACATTCACTTGCTGGCCTTCCTCCAGCGAGTCGGCAGGATTGATGACCATTTGGTCTAGTAAATCCACGCCGCTCAAGACCTCTAGGGTGGTGCCATAGTCGCGGCCAATGGTGATCGGCCGCAGGTGGACTTTGCCGTTACTGTCCACGATCGCCACGCGCGGGCCTTCCTGGCGAAAGAGCATCGCGTTGACGGGAATCGTGACTTTCTGGGCGTTGATGCCCACGCGGAAATGCACTTCGCCAAACGATCCGGGAAGCAGTCGGCCATCGTTGTTGGGGACGTCCACTTCCGTCAGCAACGTGCGAGTCATTTGATCAATGGCTTCGGCGGTGCGCGCGACGGTACCCTTGAACTTCTGTCCAGGAAGCTCCTGCAAGGTCACCCAGGCATCCATGCCATTCTTGATGGCCGGTGAATAAGACTGCGGAACGCTGATGTACACACGCAGCGGATCGACGCGCGCCATGTCGAACAACTCTTTTCCGGTGCCGCCGGCGTTAATCAGCGCGCCGGGGTCGACGTTACGTTTGGTGAGCACACCGGTGAACGGAGCGTAAACGTGCTTGAAAGATTCCAACTCTTCCAGGCGCCGGACAGTCGCGTCGGCCGCATCGAGGTTGGCTTTGGCTTGCTGATACCCGCTGGCCTGCTGGTCGGCTTCCTGCTGCGACACCGAGTCGGTCTTGCGCAGGCCGACATAACGGTCCGCGTTGATCTTGGCCAGGTCCAACTGGGCCACGATCTGCTGCCGGTTGGCCCGGACTTGCATCAACTCCTGGTCAACTTCCGGCGTATCAATATCGGCCAGCAGTTCGCCTTTCGTGACGTGACTGCCGATGTCCTTGTACCAGCGCAGCAGATAGCCGTTGGTGCGAGCGTAAATCGGCGACTCTTCGTAAGCTTGCAACGTGCCTGGCAACACCAGTTCCTCGTCGGGCTTCTCTGCCGTAGGATGGATCACAGTTACGGTGGGAATAGATTCGCGCTCGGTCTCGTTTGCCAGCACGTGGTTGTCGTGGACTCGAATTAGCGCGGCGATTACGGCACCGATGATCAGCAGCAGCAGCACGACGCCAATCAACAGCAGCGCCTTGCGTGGCGCCGCCGGAGGGAGCTTGGGGGGCGGCGTTATCTCCGGCGCCTGGCGTTCGTCCGAAACCTCAGTTTGACCCGCACGTCGATCCATATAGTTTTGTTTTTCGTTCAGTTCCTAACATTCTATGACTGCTTAAGTTCCGCTTGCTTTGCCTCTATGCGGCCGTGAATCATGGTGAAAATGGATGGCACAAAAAACAAGGTCGCCACGGTCGCAAACACCAAGCCGCCGATGACCGCTCGTCCCAGCGGCGCATTCTGTTCGCCGCCCTCGCCCAGGCCGAGCGACATGGGCACCATGCCAATGATCATTGCCAACGCCGTCATCAGCACCGGACGAATGCGGGTGTAACCCGCTTCCAGCGCCGCTTGTGCGGCTGGAATTCCGGCCCGCATCCGGTCTCGAGCAAAGGAAACCAGCAGGATGGAATTGGCAGTTGCAACCCCCATGCACATCACAGCCCCGGTTAGCGACGGGACGCTTAACCTCGTATGCGTCAGTAGCAGGATCCAGCAAATTCCTGCCAGAGCTCCAGGCAGCGCGGTGATGATGATGAACGGGTCAAGCCACGACTGGAAGTTTACGACGATCAGGAAGTAGACCAGCGTAATCGCCATTACGAGTCCAATTCCCAAGCCGAAGAACGAAGACTTCATGGTCTCCACCTGGCCGCGAACGATGATGCGCGTGCCCCGCGGCAGATGTTGCTCGAAAGGTTGCAGCACTTTCATCGTGTCCTTGGCTACGGCTCCCAGGTCACGTCCTTGCGTGCTTACGTAAACGTCAATCACGGGCTGCACATTGTAATGGGAGACTACTGCCGGTCTTGCTACCGGCGTCAACTCTGCGAGGTTCCCCAGTACCTGCGGATCCTGCACGCTGGGATTGTTGACCGGCATGTCCATCAGGTTCTGCAACGACGTCATGTGGTATTGCGGGGTCTGCACCGCAACCTGATAGGTAACGCCGTTTCTGGGATTCAGCCAGAAGTTGGGCGCGGTTTGGAAGCTGCCGCTCAAGGACACCAGCACGCTCTGCGCCACGTCGCGAGCGTTCATGCCAACTTGCGTGACCTTGGTACGATCAATCTGAAGATGAATCGTCGGCAGCGTCATCATCTGTTGCACGTGAACATCGGCAGCGCCCGGAACGTGTTTCAGCCGATTCGCGATCTCCTGCGCGATGACGTAGTTGCCTTGCATGTCCGCACCGGTTACCTGGATGTCGATCGGCGCCGGCAGTCCAAAATTAAGGATCTGCGTAACGATGTCCGCGGGCTGGAAGAAGAACTCCACTCCCGGGAAGCGGCGCGGCAACTCCTCACGTAGCTTCCGGATGTATCCGGCGGTGGAATGGTGGTGTTCCGCATTCAACCCAACCAGGATTTCCGCGTCGCTGGTTCCGATCACTCCCGAATTGCTGTATGACAGGTTGATGCCCGAATAGGGCAGACCGATGTTGTCGAGGATCGTGACTACTTCGTCTTTGGGAATCTGCTGGTGCAGAAACTGCTCCACTTCGTCACAAAGGCGGGCGGTCTCTTCGACTCGCAGACCGGCACGAGCGCGTAGATGAAGCCGCATCAGGCCGGCGTCAACAGAAGGAAAGAAATCCTCCCCCAGGAAGAACACCAGTCCCAACGAGAGAATACAGAACGCCAGAAAGCAAGCCGCGAACAGTTTGCGGTAGCCGAGCGTGGTCTCCAGAAGCTGGTAATAGCCATTGCGGAACTTGTCGAAGCCGCGCTCGAATGCGCGCTGATAGCGCCCGAAGATCGTTTTGGGTCCGGCTGCCTTATGCTCGTGTCCGCGCATGATGTACATCACTAGCGTGGGAATCAGTGTTCGCGACAGGAAATACGAGGCGAGCATGGCGAACACCACGGCTTCGGCCAGTGGCACGAACAGGTATCGTGCTACGCCGGCGAGAAAAAACATGGGAACAAACACGATGCAGATACAAAGCGTGGAGACGAATGCCGGTACGGCAATCTGCGCTGCGCCATCCAGGATCGCCTGCTTCATCTCCTTGCCCTGGGCAAGGTTTCGCTCGATGTTCTCGATCTCCACGGTGGCGTCATCGACAAGGATACCGACCGCGAGTGCCAGACCCCCGAGAGTCATGATGTTGATGGTTTCGCCGAGCGCGCTCAGCAGGAGCACGGATACGAAAATTGAAAGCGGGATCGAGATGGAGATAACGATCGTGGGGCGCCAGTCGCCGAGAAACATCAGAATCATGACTGCCGTCAACGCGGCGGCGATCAACGCCTCGCGGATGACACCATTGATTGAAGCGCGCACGAATAGGGACTGATCAAACAGCGGCTTAATCGTGATGTCTTTCGGCAGTGACTGCGCGGCAATCGGTATCACGGCCTTGACCGCCTGCACGATGGTCAGCGTGGACGCACCGCCGATCTTGTACACCGACATCAGCGTGCCGCGGACCCCGTCCTGACGCACGATGTTGGTCTGGGGTGCAAAGCCATCGCGGACGTGTGCGACATCGCGCAGGTAAATGGTCGAGCCGTTCACAGTCTTGACGGGCAGATCATTCAGCTCCGCAATCGTTTGCGGTGCGCTGTTCATTTCAACCTGATATTCCAGCGGTCCGATCTTGGCCGTGCCGGACGGCGTGATCAGGTTCTGCGCATTGACCGCGTTGACAATATCACTGGGCGAGAGCCCGTTGGCCTGGAGCCTAGGCTCGTCCAAATCGACCTGGACCTGCCGTATCTTGCCGCCGTAGGGATAAGGCATCGCGGCGCCGTGTACCGTTGCCAGTTGTGTGCGCAAGAAGTTCTGGCCGAGGTCGAACAATTGCTGCTCGGGCAGAGTTTTGCTGCTCAGGCCGAGTTGCACGACGGGCGTCGAGGAAGCTGAATAGGTGATGATCAGCGGCGGCGTTGTCCCGGGCGGCAGGCCGCGGACGATCGTCTGCATCATTGCCGTTACCTGCGCAAGCGCAGTCTGAATGTTGGCTCCCTGGCGGAAGAAAATCTTGATGACTCCGACGCTGTTTACCGACTGCGATTCGATGTGCTCGATGTCATTGACCGTGATCGTAGTGGCGCGTTCGGAGTTGGTGATGATGCGGTCGGCCATCTCACTGGGTGCAAACCCGCTAAAGTTCCACACCACGCTGATGACGGGAATGTTGATGTCGGGGAAGATATCGACGGGTGTGCGCAGAACGACAATGGGCGTCAGGATGATGAGCACCAGCGCCATCACAACGAAGGTATAAGGACGCCTGAGAGCGAGTGCAACAATCCACATCGGCTGGGCACAACTCCAATCAAGAACGGATTAACGCGCTATTCGCCGTTCGTATCGCCGCGAGAACCAGAGAATTAAATTCTTCGATTCGATACGGTACGTATTGGATTCAATATATGCTATGGTGAGTCATGCAGCAAACAGTTTCTGGTCAAGAGCAGACTCTGGAGCACAACAACGGCGCCAAGCGCCTGCCCGGCCGGCCGCGCAGTGAGCATGCCCGTCAGGCAATTCTGCACAGCACTCTGAAACTGCTGCAGCAGAGCGGTTTTCCCGAACTCACGGTTGAAGCGATAGCCGCCGACGCCGGCGTAGGCAAGGCCACAGTGTATCGCTGGTGGCCCAACAAAGGTGCGCTGGTGGTGGACGCCTTCGCCTCCAGCACTGAGGACAAGCTGCATTTTCCCGACACCGGGTCGGTGTACCAGGATGTGAGCCTGCAAATGAAGCAGGTCATCGGGATCTTCCGCAGCCGCCGTGGACGTATTGTCGCGGCGTTGCTGGGCGCCGGCCAATCCGACCCGGAGCTGCTGGAAGCATTTCGCGAGCGTTTTTTGTGGCCTCGACGGCGGGAGGCCTACAAAACCTTGCGCCGTGGAATCGAACGCGGCGAGCTGCCTGAGAACCTCGATCTCGATCTTGTGCTGGACATACTCTACGGCTCAATCTACATGCGCTTTCTCATTCGCCATGGCGCCCTCAGCGAGACTTACGTCAGCGAGGTCTGCCGGGTGGTGCTGGATGGAGCGGCAGGGAACGGTCGGAAGCCGCACAGCGCGGCGGAGCGGAAACGGTCCCACACCTGAGGAAAAGCTCCGAAACCGACGCCGATTGATCGTTCGTGTTTCAGCGTGCGTTGACCAATTCTCTCAAACTCAGTACGATTCGTCCGCCACCCATGCTCAACATAACTTCTCTCCTATTGCGCGCCTACGTGTCGAAAACTGACGCACCTCGAATTCGCCGCATTGCGCTGGCCACGGTGCTGGCTTTCTCTCTGCTGGCAACGGCGACGCCCACTTCCATCGGCCCCGCCGATTCCACCCGCTATCTCAATGACATCAAGACGCTCTCGGCTCCAGATATGGAAGGACGCGGCGCCGAAACAAAAGGACTGGCCAAGGCCTCGCAATATCTCGAGCGCCGATACAAGTCGCTGGGACTTCAGCCTGCAGGCACGGATGGATACCTCCAGCCGTTCACTGTCACCACGGGCGCGAGGTTGAAGCCAGACAACAGCCTTACCGAGGAGATCGGCGGCAAGAAGCAGGCGCTGATGCTCAACCGGGAGTTCGTGCCTGCGAGCTTTTCGTCCTCCGGCTCGTTCACCGGTCCTCTGGTTTTTGCAGGCTATGGTGCCTCCGCGGACGAGTTTCAGTACGACGACTATTCCGGCGTGGACGTGAAGGACAAGATCGTTGTGGTACTCCGCTATGAACCTGAGATCTTCGGGGAAAAGAGCGGGCATCATGGGCTGACGCAACATTCGCAAATGATTACCAAGGCGATCAATGCGCGGAATCACGGCGCGAAGGCCGTCGTGCTGATTAACGGGAAGCTCGCAGATGGCGAGGAAGATTCGTTGATGCGCTTCGGCGGGGAAAGCGGCCCGACAGACGTCGGCATCATGTTGTTGCAGGTGAAGAACACAGTGGCCGAGAGCTGGTTCCAGGCGGCGGGCAAGTCGCTGGCCGATGTCCAGCAGCAGATCAACCACATGGCCAAGCCCGCATCATTTGCCTTTCCGGAAACCCTGCAGCTTTTGGTAAAGGTTGAAATTGAGGCGACACACGCGCGGGTGAACAATGTCCTCGCATATTTGCCGGGTAAGACCAGCGAGTACATCATTATCGGCGCGCATTACGATCACTTGGGCCGCGGCGATTCCAACTCGCTCGCGCCTTCGCAGATCGGACAAATCCATCCCGGCGCTGACGACAATGCTTCGGGAACCGCAGGAGTGCTGGAACTCGCGCGCATGTTTGCGCCGATGAAGGGCCAGCTCGATCGCGGGATTCTGTTTGCGTCGTTCTCGGGAGAAGAGCTTGGGCTCCTGGGTTCGGCGGAGTGGGTAAAAGAGCCGACCCTCCCGCTCGGCAAGTGCGTGGCCATGCTCAACATGGACATGATCGGCCGCATAAAAGACAACAAGGTGTACATCGGCGGAGTGGGCACGGGATCTACCTTCAAGCCTATTCTGGAGCAAGCGCAGAAGCAGTCCAATTCCAATTTCAAAATTGAATATTCCGCCGGCGGCTACTCGGCCAGCGATCACACCTCATTTGTGGCGAAGAAAATACCGGTGCTGTTTTTCTTTTCCGGCCTGCACTCGGATTATCACAAGCCGTCCGACACCTGGGACAAGATCAACGCGCCGTCCGCTGTGCAACTGCTCGACATGGTTTCCGACGTCGCGCTGCAATTGGCGTCTGCGACTGCTCGTCCGGCTTTTGTCACCGTGGTTGAAGACAAACCGATGGGGGGTATTTCCGGTGGTGGCGGCGGTTATGGACCGTACTTCGGTTCGATTCCTGACTTCGGCGAGGTGAAGGACGGAGTGCGGTTCTCCGACGTTCGTCCTGGATCGCCGGCGGCGAAGGCAGGGCTGCGAGCCGGCGATATCCTGGTTCAGTTCGGCGACAGGCCCATCCACAACCTGTACGACTTCACCGACGCGCTTCGCCGCAGCAAGGTGGGCGAGGTGGTCGAAGTCAAAGTCATGCGCGACGGCAAACCGATTACGGCCAGCGTGAAGCTGGAACAGAGGAAATAGATCTTCGGGAATATCAGCCGGAGCACAGGGAACCGTTACCTACTCAGGCCAGGCGCCCAGCGCCTTACGAAGCAGAACCAACTGTCCCAAGTGATATGCGTTGTGATCGGCAGCCAGCAGCGCTTCGCGTAAGAGCGTTTGACCTGTGCCATGAGGCAACGGCGTGAATAAGTCGCGAGAGGGATCAGTCACTAACTTGCGCATCGCTTCAACAGATTCCACGACAGCCTTCACACTCTTGTTCCAGGCGTCATTGCTCGGCGGCGCCGCGGTCTTTGGCCAGTAACCTTCCGGCCACTTCGGTGATTTGTGCCTGGCATCGCGGCTGAACTCCACGATGTCCCACAGCGCGAGCCGGATGTGTTCCAGCAACTGCCACGCCGAGTAAGGGAACCCTTCAGGCACACGCCCGCGCAGTTTGGCAGGGAAGTCATCAACGGCCGCGTGAAAGTCAGCGTGCGCCTCGTTCCAATCGATTATCTTCGCAAGTTGTTGACGGAGAACTTCATCGTGGCTCATACCGACCCTCGCCGTGTCAAAGTGTCAGATGTGTGATGTGGCTGCGGGGCTGACGGATGTTAATTCAGAACTTGATATAAGGGAGTGGGTTGCTAACCACGGCGGCGACGGCGTTGCTGCAGTATTGTGCTCGCCGCAGGGTTCACCAGCACGGTAAATCCGTTGCGGACATTGTCACGATCCACTTGCACCAGGGCAGCGCGTTCTCCTTCGATGCTGCCGCCGAGCACGCGTCCCAAGCTCAACAATGACCGGCTGCCGCAGATCTCGCACCTCTCACCAGCGCTATTGCTGACAATCTCGCAGTCGGCACACAGCACCGCTTCCAGCAGAGGAACGGAACTCAACTCAACTCCCGACTTGTGTGCGTGATCCATGGGAATATCTCTCGTTGTTAGCGTAGCTGCGAGGCGTCGCGTAGGGAAGCGCTCTTTAGTGCAGGAAACGAAAGAGTAACTGGCCAAAGTAGCTGGATATGTCGCCAGTGGGAATTACGGTCCGGGCACGCCCGCCGCAGCCGGAGGCAATAGATTGTGGTTCAGCGCAAACAGCGCCAATTCCAGGCGGTTGCCGACTCCCAATTTGTTGAAGATGTTAGTCAGGTGGCGCTTCACGGTTTCTTCGCTGATGCCGAAGGTCTGCGCGATGTGCTTATTGGTGCTTCCCTCCGTAATCAGGCTAACTACCTCGAGTTCGCGGGCGGTCAGGCCGAAAGTCTTGCGTGGCGGCGGAGCAGTTTGCGCGGCCAGGTCGCGCAGCACCTGGACAAGATTCTGCACCGGGCGTCCTTCCAGCCAGTACTGACCCTGCATGACCGCGCGAATACACGCCGCGAGGTGCTCGACCACCGCGTCTTTCAGGACCACGCCCCGAGCTCCGAGTTGCAGAGCTTCCAGGATTTGCCGTTTGTCGACGAGACCAGTCAGCACGATAGTGCGGGTGGTTGTAGGCGTGGCTTCGCTGGTAAGTTCGCGCAAGGCATCCATGCCCGGCATCTTTGGCATCGCGAGGTCGAGAAGCAGGATGTCGGGCCGCAGCGTGCGCACCATGTGGAGCGCTTCGATACCGTCCTGTGCTTCGGCGATGACCTTCACCTGGCCGTCGGCCTGCAACATGTTGCGCAAACCAACACGAACCACTGGATGGTCGTCAGCGATCAAAACCTTGATGGGCGCGGCCAATGCTATTCCCCCACTTTGAGAAGTTGGTCTGCTACGCAGCTGAACCCTCGACCGGAACCACAGATGGGCCGAGCCTTCTTGCCAATTCCGCTTCTACGTCATTCAGCGCCGCCGAGATCTGAACCAGCAGGCGCTCGGCGTCATCTAAATCGGAATTGCGGCCCATAATTTCCAGAGTTGCGCACGATTGAGCGACCGCAGTTGCTCCAAGCACAAGACTGCTGCCTCGCAGGTAGTGTGCCCGGCCGCGAACTTGCTCCGCGTCTGGCTTAGCCAACGCATCGCGCAACTGCGCAAGAGTATGGCGAGCTTCGGAGAGATATTCCCGGCACAGTCCCACTAGTTCTGCGGGATCAGCGGTCGTCGCCTTCTGCAGGCGGTCGAAAACATCAGGAGCTATGGAGCTGTCGGTCACAGGTGTTGCATTCTGCCTCAGTAGCAAACTGTTACCACATACGTAACCTTTCGGGGCCGTTCCCGTCAAGGACGAATGTGCCCTAGGTTTTCTTAGTTACTCCCCGTTCTTCCTTCTCAGGGCACAGGCCAGGGCTACTCCTCCGACAGCCATGGCGCCGAGCGCCGCCAGAGTCCGCAATTTGGAATTTCGCAATGCTTGCTCGCGTTCGTGCACGAGCGACGCCTCGGGTAACTCGCTAGCAGAGCACTCGGGCCTCTGATGCAGGGCCAACTGCAGGACCTCTGCCATGTGCAGGGCACGGCGGTTGGTCAGTTGGGATATCTGCTCGCGACAACTGAAGCCATCGGCGACGATCAACTCCGTTGGCCGCGACTTGCGCACCGCTGGCAGGAGTGCGTGCTCGCCAATCTTGACCGAAATCTCGTACTTCTCGGCTTCAAATCCGAACGCTCCCGCCATTCCGCAGCACCCATCGGAGAGCATGTGCACATTCATTTGCATTTGCTCCAGCAGTTTTCGTTCGCGCTCGGCACCGCGGATGATGGCCTTGTGATGACAATGCCCATGCAGAACTGCGTCCATGTGCAACTGGGGCGGATGATATTTAGCCTTTTGCACCAGGAACTCGCTCAGCAGGAAGGTGTTCTCCATGATCTGGTGGCTCTCTTTGCGCTCGGGAAACAGACCGTTGATCTCGTCGCGCAACACCGACCAGCAACTCGGCTCCAGCAGCACAATTGGAATCCCTTGTTCGACATAGGGCGTGAGAACGCGCATCACATTGCGCAGGTATCGTTTTGCCTCATCGAGAAATCCGTGGTCGTACAAGGGCCGGCCGCAGCAGACATGTTCCATTGGGACCAGCACTTCGTAGCCGGCGTCTTCGAGAACCTCGACTGCCGCGCGTGCGGTTTGCGGGAGGAAGTAGTTGTTGAACGTGTCCGCGAACAGCAGAACCTTAGGCCGCGTTTGGTTCTGCCTCGGCTGCCTGGCGAACCACGTCTTAAATGTCTCTGGAGCAAATTGTGGAATGGAGCGCTCTAACGACATCCCTACCGCAGCCTTCATCAATTCCCGCGTTCCCGGTGTGGATGCCAGCAGGTTCACCAGCCCCGGCCACAGTGACGCGAATCGCGACCACTTATCAATGTGACCGAAGGCATAGGCATGGCGAGGCCGGATGCGTCCCTCCCAATAGTGCGAGAGGAACTCGGCCTTATAAGTCGCTATGTCCACGTTGACTGGGCAATCACCTTTACAGCCCTTACAGGAGAGGCACATGTCGAGGGCTTCTTTGACATTCTCATCGCGCCACCCGTTCTTGATGGGCGAGCCCTGCAACATCTCCCAGAGGAGGTGAGCCCAGCCGCGCGTACTATGGATTTCCTCGCGAGTAGCCATATAACTGGGGCACATCGTCTGGTTGTCCGCAGCGTCCGAGCTCTGCCGTCGGCACTTTCCCACACCGACACAGCGCAGAGTCGCATGCGCAAAACTGCCGTTGTCCTCGGGGAACTTGAAATGCGTTTTCGGCTCCCAGGGTTGATAGCCGGCGCCCAGCCGCAGATCGGAGTCGAGGGGGTTCGCATCGATGACTTTGCCGGGATTCATCTTCCACTCCGGGTCCCAGATGTTCTTGTATTCCCGAAACGCGTTCATGATCTCCTTGCCGAACATGATGGGCAGCAGTTCACCGCGTGACTGACCATCTCCGTGTTCTCCGGAGAGCGAGCCGCCGTAGTTGGTGACCAACCCCGCCGCTTCTTCAGCGAACGAACGGTAATTCCTGATCCCTTCCTTGCTGGTCAGGTCGAAAGTGATACGGCAATGGATGCAGCCTTGCCCGAAGTGCCCATAGAGCGCACAGTCGAGTCCATGCCTGTCCAGTAGCTTGCTGTAATCGCGCAGATAGTCGCCGATCCGCGCGGGCGGGACCGCGGCGTCTTCCCAGCCTGACCATGCCGGCGGCTTTCCTGGAACAAACGCTGTAGCTCCCACACTTGATTCGCGCAGTGTCCAAACCGCTTTCTCCTCATTCTTGTCCTCGTAGAAACAAATATTCGGAGGATGTAAGTTGCGTTTCAGTTTTGCGATTAAGTCATGCACGCGTCCGTCAGCTTCGTCCTGCGATTCGCCGGGGAACTGCACCATCAACCACCCTTTGCCTTCTGGCAAGCCACTCAAGGCCTTGGTGTGCATGCCTTTCGTCTTCATGTTGTCGACGAGCTTGTAATCGATCCCTTCCAAGCCGATCGGCTCGAACTGGACGATTTCGGCTACGTCATCGCCAGCCTGATAAATGTCGGGATATCCAAGCACGACCAGCCTCTGATACGGCGGGTTGTGAACCAGGTTCAAGGTCGCTTCCAGAATTGTCACCAGCGTGCTCTCAGAGCCGACGAGAGCGCGGCCCAGATTGAAACGGCCTTCATGGTTGGGGATAATCTGGTCGAGGTTGTAGCCCGAGATGCGGCGAGGGATGTTGGGAAAGCGCGCGCGCACTTCTTTCTCATAACTGAGACGGAGCGCTTTTATCCCGGACAGCATCTCTCCTGCGTGGCCTCCGCGGCTGATCGCCTCGTCCAGATCAGACTCAGTCATCCAACCTGCGGTCATGCGGGTCCCGTCGTACGCCAACACCTCCAGCGACTCCACGTTATTGGACACTGGGCCCGCCATCTGTGCGTGGACGCCGCAAGAGTTATTGCCCAGCATGCCGCCTAGAGTGCAGTGGCTGTGCGTCGCCGGGTCAGGACCAAACGTGAGCTCGTGCTTAGCAGTTGCGTTACGAAGGTTATCCAGCACGCAGCCAGGACGGACACGAGCGATTTTGCGGCCCGGATCAATTTCTAGGATTTCATTTACGTATTTGCTCCAATCCAGCACGATGGCCGTATTGCAACATTGCCCGGCCAGGCTGGTGCCGCCTCCGCGCGAGAGAATGGGCGCGCCAAACTCCCGCGAGATCCTGACCGCCTGAGCCACGTCTTCCACACTCCGTGGAACCACGACGCCGATTGGCACCTGCCGGTAGTTGGAAGAATCGGTGGAGTAGGCTGCGCGACTTCCCGCGTCGAAGCGGACCTCGCCTTCGACGTACGATTTCAACTCAGCTTCCAGTCCACGCACATCAACGTTGTCGATTGGGATTTGTTCTGCTCGCCTGGACCCTTTAGAATCGAGAATTCTGAATGCGCTCACGCGAAGTCCTCCTGCAAGCTGATGGGCTAGATGTGGGTGTCGCGAAGCACGTGCGCCGGTTGCATAATGCTACGTGAAAAGAGAGGAGCATTGCTTTATATCACGAACACAAATGGTGAGTTGGCAAGGATTGCATCAGCTCAGCTTCACTCGTTCGAAGACTATGTCATCAAAGTGTTTTTATATTAACCACTTTAATGCCATATATATGGGCTTGCGTAAAGAGAAATGCCTTCTCCAACTAGTGCAACGATTTGCATCTTGAGGCACGAGGCAGTGGATTTCGCCTCTATTTATCATAGGATTACAGCCGGATGAACTGGAAGTAGAATTGCAGTGTTCACAGTGCCATGGTTTAGGGCGTGGTACGTTCACCTGTCCTTCGCCGTCGCCATACTGTCTGAAACGGGAGAATCCGAAGCATATGAAAAGCAAAGTGTCGCAACTGCTGGTGCTGTTCGGATGTATGGTTCTGTTGACCGGGGCCGGGTTCGCCGGAGTTTGTACCTCAACGACCTATGACAACTATCTTAGTCCGGGATTCTCTTGCGGAATCAACGATCAGACGTATTCCAATTTCCAGTATTCGGACAGCTCAAACCCGCCCGGATTCGGGCTCCCGCCGGGCAGCGTATCTGTCACTCCGATTACTACTTCGGGGAATCCAGGATTCCAGTTTAGCTCTGGCTGGTTCGCGTCAACATCCTCCGGCATTCTGGAGGAGACTTCCACCATCCAATACACTGCCAACAGTACCTCGCCAATCACCGATCTGAGCCTTTCAATCGCTGGGGCCAGCTTCACTGGGACTGGCGCGGTAATCGTCAACGAGACTGCCTGTTTGGGAGCCATGCTGCCATCGTGCTCCGGCGGACAGGAAGTTACGTTGAGCGTTTTCGACAGCAGTGCAGGAAGCCAGCTGTTTAATAGCACAAGTTTCGCGGGAGTAAAGGAAGTCGATATTGCGGAGGGCATTCAGTTGCAGGCCGGCACGGGCGGAAGCGCCTCCCTTTCGCTGATGACGAACCAATTTTCTGAAGGCCCCGTTCCGGAACCCACCAGCCTGGTGCTCTTCGGTACCGGAGTTCTGGGCCTCGGCGCCTTGTTGCGACGCAAGTTCGGCCGTTAGTTTTTGCTCGTCCACAGGCCATCAAAGCCGGAGCGTTAAGTTCCGGCTTTTGTTTGCCCGGCCAGAGCTCCGTGCGATGATGGGGAACCTCCCGTCGGCGGTCTTACTTAGAATCAACAACTTACGCAGCATTTGTATCGCAAATAACAGTATCCAAAGGAGTTATATGTAAATAATAGATTCCTATGGACTTAGCGGAAACCGACCAATGACGGCTCCTCGACCCGTACCGACCTCGTCCTTGCCCTCGTAGCGACGAAGATAAGTTTCCGTACAAACGACTACTAGAACGAAGTTTGCTTCCTGGATTTGATTTCTGCACCACCGCGGCCAGCCCTCCGTAGGAAGACTCCTGCTGCAAGTCGACGCGGCAATCTAGGCCATTCTTCCGGAGCCCCTCCGAAAGCTGCCACACGTGGTCCCGGTGTTCCGGTGAATCGTGCGTGTAGCTGATGAAGACGCGGGGCGCCATGTCTGCGTCCGATGATATTGCACGTCGCAGCGTCCTCCAAGGCAAATATGTGCCGGGAAGCGGCTGAGTTCGTGACCGCGAACGGGATGCTGATCGCACCCCTACGCCGTCACCGCAGGTGTCGCGCTCTTGGCCGCCTTGGCTGCGGCCTTGTGCTGCTTCTGCACGGCCGCGAGCCGCTTGCGCAGGATGCGAACGCCTGCGTCCACATGCTTCTCCTGTAACAGGAATGGCGGGAGGAAGCGCAGCACGGTGTCCTGGGTTACGTTGATGAGCAGGCCATTGGCGTGCGCGCCTTCGAGGATGGGCTTGCCGGCGACGGTCAACTGCAGCGCCTGAATCGCGCCCACGCCGCGGACTTCGACGGCGATGTCGAACTTCTCCATCAGCTGGTGCAGCTTCTGTGAGAAGTAGGCTCCCACGCGGCACACCTGCTCCAGCAAATTCTCATCTTCCAGAATCGCCAGATACTCCAGCGCGACGCGGCAGGCGAGCGGGCCTCCGCCGAAAGTGGTGCCGTGTTTGCCCGGCGTGATGTGTTGCGCGAACTGCTCCTTCGCGAGGAAAGCGCCCATCGGCAGGCCGGCGGCCATCGGCTTGGCGATGCACAACACGTCAGGCATGACGCCGAAGTGCTGGAAGGCGAAGAGCTGACCTGTGCGTCCCATGCCGCACTGAATCTCGTCGAAGATGAGCGCGGCCTGATGGTGATCCGCGGCCTCACGGCAGGCGCGCAGGAACTCAGGCGACGTCACGTAGATGCCGCCTTCGCCCTGAATAGGCTCCAGCACGATGGCGCAAACGCTGGCGTCCATGGCGCTGCGCAGGGCCTCGACATCGTTGCGCGGCACAAAGCGCACACCTTCCAGCATGGGCTCGAAGCCCTTGCGATACTTTGGCTGGGCAGTCAGCGCGAGCGCGCCCATCGTGCGTCCGTGGAAGGAGTTTTCCAGCGCGACGACGACGCACTTCTCCGGACCGCCAACTGCGTGACCGGCCGCGCGCACCAGCTTCAGCGCGCCTTCGATCGCTTCTGTGCCGCTGTTGGAAAAGAACGCGCGATCCAGTCCTGACTTGCCGCAAAGTTTCTCGGCGAGCAAACCCTGGTACTCGTTGTAGTACAGGTTCGAGAGGTGGATGACCTTCGCGGCCTGCTCGCGAATGACCTTCACGATGCGCGGGTGCGCATGGCCCAGCGCGTTGACGCCCAGCCCGGAGAGGAAGTCGAGGTAGCGCTTGCCCTCGACATCGAAAACGTACACGCCTTTGCCGCGCGCGATGGCGATGGGATAGCGCGCGTAGGTGTTCAGCAGGTACTTTTGTTCACGCTCAACGATCTCTTGATAAGTCACAATGAGGACCTCGGGAGTTTCATTGTAGCGTGAGACGCCCGAGTCCGTTTTGAAACCGCAGCCTTACGTTTTGGAACTTTGAAGAAGAGCCAATCCTTCGGAGACGAACCCGATGGTCATCCTGCAAAACGAATGGGCCCCCGAAGCAGTATTCCGAGTCCTCGACGACGAAACCGTGAAGGCAAAACTCGGCCGTTTCAACAATGACGACTGTGAGCGGCTGTGGCGCGCTTCTGTGTACGCCGATATGCATTTGGAGCTGTTGGCCCTGATGCAGCGCTTCGAACTCTGTTATGAGCTGCGCGACAGCAAGCCGCCGAGTTGGCTCGCCCCACAGTTGTTGCCGCCTGCCAAACCCAGGGAACTTGTTGATTGGGGCAGGCCCGAGGATTTGGTGTTGCGACATCGGTATGAATTTCTGCCCAAGGGTGTAATCAGTCGCCTGACGGTCCGCCGCCCTAGTCAGCTCGTTTCGCTCCCGGAGGAGTCCACGTTCCATCAACGATCGACGGCGGCGTGGTTGTCGGCCAATACAAGCGCATAACCAAAGTGAATTTTCCTTTCGGTGCGGGCAGCCAGTTGGCCTCTTTGCCTTTGCCCGGCGATTCCGCCTGGAGATCCATGTCCACCGAGCCGTCTTTGTTGGTGATGAACTTATTGCGCTGGCTCAACTCGTAGCGGTTGATCGCGTTCGGCACGAAGAAAAAGTCCGGGTCGTATAGAGTGATCGACCAGAAAGCCTTGACCGGCGGAAACTGTCCCTTGTCGAAATGGATCGCGTATTTGTGTTCGGCGCCATTGTACTCGTCGCCGTTCGCGTCCTTTTGCGAGAGCGGATACATCGCGTCCTGCGGACGGTTCCAGCCCGGCCCGAGCATGTTGCCCATGGCGCGCAGCGGATAATCGGTGCCCCAATTGCCTACACCGGAAGTGAAGTACAGCCAGCCATTGGTTGTCTTTTGCTCTTTCAGCAGCGCGACCATTTTCAGCAGCGCCAGCTTGGGGACGGCCTTGATCGCTTCTTTGTCGAACGCGCCCAGCTTGCTGGGATCGTAGTCCTGTCCCGGCACCAGCCCGATCTTCGCCATCCGCGCCACCAGGGGAGCATCGTCGGCGGTCGGCGGATTGGTCTTCATCAGCTGCGCGAGACGGGTGAAATAGGCGTCAATGTCCAGCGCGTCGACCTGTTTGCGCACGGCGGTCTTCATGTCAAAGTTTGGATCGACCTGCCCCGGAGGCGGCGTGTAAGGCTTGCCGTACGAGCTGAGTGGGACGATGGAGAACTTGTCCTGCAGTGCATGCACTGCCCTGTAGTCCTCTAGGAGATTTGACTTGCGTGACGCCGGGCGGCAGTGTGCCCGTCCAACCCGGACCAGTTATGGCGTAGGTCTGCGCCTTGTAGCCCGTGGTTGCCGGGCTGGCCACGCTAAATACCTCGGAGTAGCCGTGCAGCATAGGGATGATGTAATAGCGGTTGCCCATGTCAGGAATGCTGAGGACAGACGGCTCTTTCGACACGTCGAGCCAGGCTTCGGTGTACAGGGTGTCGGCGTTCGGGGCGGCACAGCAATGGTTGTCCACCGCGGGATAGGTGCGCATCCGGATCATCTGGCCCATGGGAGCATGTTCGGCGTCGGGCAGGGCCACGTTGGTCTGCTGCATGCGCGCGACATCAAACGTCACCAGCGGATAGCCGTACAGATACGCGTCAAGCGCGGTGCTCACCGCTTCTGCCAGCCCTGGGTTTTTCGTTTCTTTGTTGGAGCTGCAGGCGACAAGAAGAATTGCCAGCAGTACCGCCAGGCACACGAGAGCGCTCTTGATGATTTTCATAAATGCTGTCTCCGCTAGGGCTTGTAATTGGAGTAGCCCGGCCCAGTCTTGTCGTAAACGTTGAACATTTCGTCGGGCATGATGGTAGCAATGCCGGTTTCCGGAACGAGCTTCAAGTCTTCGTCGAGCACCTTGGTCCGGAATTTCCAGCCCGTAGGCAGTTTCTTGAAATAGCTGCCGGGATCGGCGGAGAACTGCTCGAACGTGTGAGTCGGGTTAAGCCCCAGCTCGAAGCCCTTCATGATCCACGTATTACCGTCCGTGTCATCAATCAAGTACACCGTCGTGCCCTTGTTGTATCCAAACGCGCTCTTGCGTGCGATGGTCGTTGTCACGTAGGCAAGCTTGCCCATTTCCTTGGCTTGGGTTTTGGTGAGGCTCAGCTCCGCGCACCACGGCATGGTAAGGCCGTTGAACGTCCTTTCCGTTCCGAGGGAGATGTCGATCCAATCCAGCATCCAGAGCTTCGGCCCGTTCATCGACGTAGCCAGCGCACGCCACTGCTTCTTTAGGTCCTCAAGATTGATCGACTCAGCCCAGGCTTGGGGTGCGGAGTCTTTGCCGGTGTAGCCGCCACGGAAGGTCGTGTTGTATACGTTGGCTTTCAAGTTCCCGGTGATGCCATTGCCGCCGACGATGAATAGCTCGACGTAGCGCAGTGTGTGCAGATTGTCATAATGCTTCGACTGCACGTTTGCGCCATCGTTCGGTAGTGTGGCGCAGCTTGTCAATAATCCCAGCAACAACAAGGCTGATACGGCAGCGATTGACTTTGTTTTCATGTAGGAAGTCCTTTCTTGTTTCGAAAAGGTGCGAGCAGGGAGTGGCCCCCTGCCCGCATCCCGTTAAGATCAAGAACGGCCTACGGAACGTAGTTGCAGGCCGTGTCGTAGCCGCAACCTTCGTACGTGTTTTGAAACTCGTCCTGCGTCACCCATGCTCCATGCTTCGGAGCCGGCGGCGAAATGGTAAGTTCCTTATCGAGTACCTTCGAACGAAACTTCCAGCCTGCTGGCAGTTCCTTGAACTGGCTGCCAAGGTCCTTGAGGTTGTCCGCAGTCTCGCCCTTATTGACGAAGGCGGTCCAGGATTGCATGACCAGCGTCTTACCGTCGCCCATGTCGATCAGGTAGACTCGCGAACCCTTCTTGTACAAGTATTTGTCCTGGCGAGTAATCTGGCCGGGATGGTAGTGGCCCTGGCCGACTGCCTTTTGCATAGCTTCGGCAGGTACGGCCGCCATCCAGGCGAACTTCACCGGCCCGAATTTGCGCTCGTCGCCCACCACATAGATCGTCACTTCATCCCATGTCCAATGACGGCTGGGGTTAAGGAATACGTCGATGGCGCCCGTTTCCTTGATGATGTTCGCTTTGTCCTTGACAATCTCGGCGAATTGTTCCGGGCTGCAGTGGTCTATCCGGTCGGGTTGTAGAAGTTCGCGACGGCGTTTTCCATCGATGTTCCCACGATGGGAGCAACCTCACAGAACTCGTAGTTGGGGCCCTTCGCCTTGATCTGCTTGCTGGGGGTGCCGTGCTGCTTTATCTGTGCTGCCATGTTCTGTTGCAGGGTAAGAGTTTCTTGAGCGAATGCAGCACCGCAAATCGCGGTCAGCATCGCCACCAGCACAAGAGTGAAAAGTACTTTTTGCCTCATAACTGGATCTCCTTTGCGTTTTACAAATAAGGATTGAACGACTACGGCGTCCAAGTGCAAGCGGTCTCGAAGCACTGGTCGTAGGTGTTCTGTAACTCATCCTGAACAATCTTCGCGGTGCCGTTGACAGGCTGAACCGTCAAATCCTTATCCAGGGTGACGACGCGATACTTCCAGCCCGGCCCAGGCTTCAGCTTGTCGCCGAGTTTCGGAAGCTGTTTGGGTGTAAGTTTTGGGTCCACAATTGCCGCGGAGGCCTGCATGATCCACGGATGTCCGTCGGGGTCATCCAGGATAAAAATCTTGCTACCCTTCAGATACACCCACTGCGTATTCCTGTGAACGGTGGTTGGCTGGTAGGCAACCGAGGTCTTGCTTTTGCCAAAATCCAGCGGCAGTGCCACGTGTCCTGAAAAACGCGCTTCGATGCCGCCAAAATCGGCGGTTTTCGAGAACATGTCTTCACTCCCGCCCAGGATGACGACGGTACGGTCACACACAAAAAATCTGGGTCCATTCTTGAAGAATCCGTCCGCCCCGAACTTCTTGGCCTCTGCCGGCCCGTCAATCGCTTTCAATTTTTCGGGATCACAAGTATCGAGCCCAAGCGTGTTGTAGAAATCAGCCGCGAGATGGCCCGGCTGTCCGCTGATCAGGAAGAGCTCACAGTAGCGCGCATCCCGCGTATCGCACGTGATGGTATTCCCATCCTTGGTGCACTTGGCTAGTGCTTCCGCGAACACCGCGCTCGCCGCTACCACCAGCAAAAGCAATGTCAAAACCTTGAGGTGATTCGAACCTATCTTGCTGATGATTTTCATGATGATTTCCTTTTCATTAAGCGAAGTTCAACTGCGTTTTCATTGATCCGCCGCCGCCTCCAGAAAGCCGCTTGACGACGGCTTGGTCTGCGTCGCTCGGAACCTGCTACACACCAAACGAGAACTTTCCTTCTTGCTCTCAAGAACCGCTCACTGCCTCTGATAGTTCGAATTCTGCTCGTTGATGCCGAGATGCTTGCTTACGCCATCGATCGTGGTGGTGCCGACGTGGTTGGTCCCATCCGGCAACTGCGCGAACTGGGCTGAGATGGTGACCGCGTCCTTGGGATCGCTCAGGTACGAGTTCACCTGGACGCTCGCCGGCGAGTGGGTCTGCTCATTGATGGTCATGGTCATCGAGTCGCCCTGCTTCACATAGTTCTTAATGACCAGGCTCAGCGTGCCCCCGCCGGGTTGTATCGAGATGTTGCCCGCTTGTTTCGCCTGCATCAGAGCTTCGGGATTGGGCGTGGTGTACTGCTTGGCCAGCGCGCCGATCTGCTGCCCGTACTGCTGGTATTCCTGGGTCTCCTTCTCAACGGCACGCTCTTTCACGCGGCCTTCGCGTCCGCCGCTGGACGCCTTCTGGTCGTTGAGCAGCGTCTTCTGCTGCTGCCCGTTCACCATCTGGACCTGGTAGACCTTGGTGTCCTTGACGTTGCCTTTGATGCTGATGGTTTCAGTCTCCTGCCAGGTGTACTGGGAAAGCTTTTGCTTGTTGGTATCCTGCGCCTGTTTGATGGCCATCAACTTCTGTTCCATCTGCTGGTTCTGCGCGATCGCTGGCACGGTTGAAAGTAAACCTGCCGAGATGGCGACAGTCAAAGCAAGCGCCATACGTTTAAGTCCGGGTGTCCCTGTTCGAATCATTTTTGTCCTCTCGCTATCGGTTTGATGAATCCTGTCAGTTTTGAGAATCAACTCTGTTCTACTGCCCGAGCTGCGCCAAGGCCGCACGCAAGGGAGCGCTGGAGACCTGAATCAAGCCGCCGTAAGGCTGGTACATTTCGAGGATCAGGAAGATCGCGCAGCAAACAGCTAGCGCAGAGGCGAATAGGCTAGCCACCACCGTCACGTTGGCACGAACGAATAGTCCAAAGCTCATGAAAAGCAAGATGAGCCAGAATACCAAAACCGCCAGCAACGGCATAGGAACAGACGAGGCCTTCTGTGCGAACATCAGCGATCGGGTCTGGCCTAGCTTAATCGCCATGCTTAACGCCTGCGACTGCAGGAATCGTTGATTGTCGTTCTGGGGAGAGAGCTGCTGAATTTTCTCAAAGACGACTCGTTCATTTGCTGCGAAGGGTGCGAAATGGGTCTTGTCCGAACCGTCTCGCGCCCACACGACATCCACCATGCTGGCTACAGAGCTGCGCAGGAGCTCACGTATTTCTTTCGTTTCTGGTCCGAAATGGAGCAGGACGCGATCCAGCAATACGACATCTGCGGCGAGCTGCGTCACTTCCGAGCTCTGCGTATCGTAAAAGCCCTTGCCCGAAGCGATGAGCAGTCCAAGCACCAAGGCCAGGGTGGTCCCGACCAATGCCATCCCAAGCCGGACAGCTTCCTTGGAATCGGAATCGAGGTGCCCCTTTGGCAGAAGGGAATGGATGAATATGCCGAGCAGCGCTCCGCCAAACACGCACGCGAACACGACGACACTGATGGTGATGGGACTCATGATCGAGTTCTGTACCCTCCCAAGATCCGGCGTGCTCTGCGCATGGTAGTGCCGCTGACGCGGCAGTCATAACGCTCTGAGGCCACCACGACTCCGATGGCTACGGAGCAGGCACCACCGTATAGTGCACGCCATTCGCACCATACGCTGGACTGAACCAGGTGTTGCCGCACAAATAGTAGGTCCCTCCAGAAACGTTGGGTTGGATGCAACCAGCAGGCAGCGCTCCATACACCGCGCCCATCGAGTACGCGGCGGCAGCATTGGCGGTGTTGGATGCGCCTGCGTTGTAGCCCTGAGCGTAGGCGTTTTGCGAGGCGGCTGCAGTTTGCGAGGCGGCCGCAGAGGAGGCTATGGCTGCACCGGTAGCCATACCGACCGCGGCACCCACGACGGCAGCTCCGGCAACCGAACCAGTGCTGCAGTTGTAGCACCCTGCCCCGTAGTAGCCCACAGTCGTGGGTGGATGATACGGATAGTAGGGTGCGGGCGCATGGTAGCCGTAGGCGGTGTCAGGCGGATGATAGGCGGTTGCGCCATAGGTGTCGGTATGAGTTGCACCGTAGCCGGCCTCGCCTGACGTAGTGCCGCCATAGGCGTTCGTGTGACTTGTGCCCCCATAGGCGGAGTGCGAAGTGCTGCCGCCGTATTCGTTGGTGTGCGACGAGCCCTCGCCGTATGTGTGCGAAGAGCTGGTTCCGTAAGCGCTGCTGTGGCTCGTGGAGCCATAGCTGTGTGAAGTGCTGCCGCCGTAGGCATTCGCGTGTGAGTAAGCGGATACGTTGTTGAACGGGAGCAATGCGAATGCAACGCTCACCAGGCTAACCATAATCTTTTTCATGACGTGTACTCCTTGTTACTGACCTGTGGGTGGCTTGCTCTTCGCCGGAGGCTTGGCGCCCGGCGAGGGTTGCGGATGAGGGTGAGCGAATGGAATGTGCTTCGCGTCGGCAGCGCTTGCCGGCGGCGCAAAGGCATCCGCCGGGACGGCAAGGTCGAGCTTCCAGTTGGACAGCAGTAGATTGTGGCGTAATGCCGCCGGATCATCCAGGTAAATCGCATGGATCACTCGCGGCAGTTTGTCTTCCGCCCCAATCCAGACCTGTATGAACACTCCGTTATCGATGTAGGCCACCATGTCCGTCGTTGCGTCGCCGATATGAGATTGACCGATATCGCCGGCGATATGGGATTGACCGATGTAATAAGCGAGCTTCAAACCTCCGGCCATGTCCTTGTAGGGATCGGTAACGATCAAATCGTCAAAAGGAAAGTAAGTTCCCGACAGGCGATAGTTCGCCTCCATGGCTGCGTCGATGGTGGGCGGCGCATCGGCAACCGCAATCAGGTTCTCTGCCGGGGCGTAGGCTGTCATGGTCTTGCCGTTGTAGTAGAACTCGGAGGCCGGACCATCGCCCGGAGTGATGACCCGCAGCTTGTCGGGCCGCTGCAGGGTGACTTCATACTTGTTTGCAAAGACGAGCGGATGGCCCTGGCGGCTCGGGCTTTCATAGGTTTCTACTGCGGTGAACGACAGGGTGCGAGCGGCGGCCAAGCGGTCGCTCGAGGCCTTCAGCAGTTCGATCGCCTTGGGCTCGAGTGCCGGCGGGGCAGCAGTCGGTGCCGGTTTGGGAGGAGTTGCCTTCTTCTTCGGCGGCTGCGTGGTCTGCGAAAACGTTGTCCCTGCCACGAGGGACAATCCGAGTATAAGCAGCATGAGCCGCCGTGCGAACCTATCAGTCATCATGTAGTTTCTCCAGGAACTTTTCCGTCGCAGCTTAGGGAATCATGCCGCAATCGAACATTTTGTTGGCAATCGGCGCAGCGATCTTATTGATGAAGGCCTCCCGCATTTGGGGATCGCCTTTCAGCATCTGAATGACATTCTGTTCCTGCTGTGAGGGCGGGGCCTTTTGGGACTTCTTCTGCCATAGTTGCTCGCAGGAAGAGTTCTGATACTTCTGGATGATCTTGTTAGCGACCATGTCCATCATGGGGTACTGAGCGTTGGCAACGCTCACGTACAGCAACGTGAGCGCCACAGCAAACAGATAAGAACGTTTCATCTTGCATCTCCTCGTTAGCGATAGCGGACTCTCAGGTAACCGATGAGTCCCTACACCGTGAATCCTAAATCAGAACTCAGGATCGAGTGCGATTACCGTCACAGAGGTGGTGCAACTTTGGTGGGATCGGCTGAGAAGTAGCCACTGACTGCCTCACCTATCGGCGCCACTGCGTGCGAAGGTCAGACTGACGCCAGCGTGCGGAGATCAGCGCCACGGAGACGAGCGCGCCGACGATGCCTGCGTTCTGCGTGGCGGAAGTGCGTTCCTTCAGCAGCACGCACGCCAGAATCACCGTGCTGGCGGGATCCAGCGGCGACAGCACGGCGGCGATATCGAGCCGGCTTCTTTCCCAACATCGCCGGACCTGACCACTCACCGTGTCGCTACTCCACGAGCGTCACCGAACCGGTGCCGAGATCGTAGTAGCTCGCTACTACTTTTACGCCGCCTGACTTCACCAGTCCGGAAATCACGGTCGACGATTCCTGCAACAGCGTAGCTTGAATCCTGGCGTTGGCCTTGGTGGCCGCCGCGAGATCGGGGCCAGCTTGATTCACCCCGGGCTGGATATGCGGGAACAGCGAACTGATCTGTCCGGGTACGTCCTTGCCCTGGATGGTCGCCTTCACCGCCCCACAATTGGAGTGCCCCATGACCATAATCACCTTGGTCCCAAGGACGGCGGCTCCATATTCCAGGCTGCCAATGATCTCAGGAGTGATCACGTTTCCCGCGACCCGGGTGACAAAAATGTGCCCGATGCTCTGATCGAAAACGAGCTCGACAGGAACTCGCGAGTCGGCGCAGGACAGCACGGCAGCAAAGGGCTCCTGCTTTTCTTCGGTGTGTTGTTTCAGGATGGCAAGGTCGTGCTCGCGCGAGGTCATCTGTCCCGACGTAAAGCGCTTGTTTCCCTCCATTAACTCGGTTAACGCTGCGTCGGGAGTGAGTTTGGACTGCGCAAGCGCGCGCTGGGGCAAGGCGAGATCAAAACCGCCCGCCGCAATGGCGGCCGTGGCCGCCAGCCCAGTTCGCAGCAGCTGTCGTCTGGTGATTTCATCGGGTGAAGGACTTTTCACAAGTAGCTCCTTGGCTTGGGGCTCTGGTTCAACAACCAGGTTTCCCTTTGACTTCCAAAACCGCAATATGATACACCCGTCTGGCGTGTTGCGACACCGCTAGCGCGCGGAGATCAGCGCCACCGAGACGAGCGCGCCGACGATGCCTGCGTTCTGCGTTGCGGAAATGCGTTCCTTCAGCAAGACGCGCGCCAGAATCACCGTGCTGGCGGGATACAGCGAGGACAGCACGGCTGCGACATCGAGCCGTCCGTGGCGCGTGGCGGCGAGAAACAGCGCGTTCGCGCCGGAGTCGAGCAATCCGGAGAGCAGAATCGGTACAAGGGCGGGGCGCAATGGGCGGAGATCGCGGGGCGAGAACTCGACGATGACGAGCATGAGTAGAGTGGACGTCGTTCGCGCTGCCACCAGCGGCCAGAAGACTCCGTTGTGGCCGGCCTGCTTTCCCGCGACCAGGAACAGGCCAAACATGACGCCGGCCAGCACGGCAAGCCCAAGACCGCGATGCGTGTCGATTTCGCCGTCAGGCCGCGCTACCAGCCAGATGCTGACCAGCGCCAGCGCGAATCCCGCCAACTGAAGGCGGTCGGGCATGCCTTCGGTCCGAATACCGACCAGCACTGGCAGAATTCCCGTGATGACGGAGGCGACAGGGGCGACGATGCCCATGCGCCCGATGGCAAGCGCCTTATAAAGTGCCGCAATTCCGAATGCACCTGTGACTCCTGCGACCACTCCCCACCACAACGACGGGCGGGGCGGGAAGGGCTCGCGCGTGAGCCATGCCAAGAGCAGCATGAAGAGCAAGCCGCAGGCGTGCGCGCCGGCGACCACGCGAAACACGTTGGCTCGTTTGGTGGCAATACCGCCAGCGAAATCGCCTCCGCCCCAAACGGCGGCGGCGGCTAAGCTGAGGGCAGCGCCAGTGAGCGTTCCAAGGTTCATGAGAGACAGTTGCCAGTAGCCAGTTGTCAGTCGCCGGAGTTTCCAGTTTCAGGCTACCGGCAGACCCCATCATTATTCCATCCTCCGTCGAGCAGTCAGGAATACTCGAGTTTGTATCACGACTGGAGAGGCCAACCGGTGGTGGAAGGATAATCGAGTAAAGCGCACGAGCGAGCCGCGCAGCGGCGGGTTCGAAGTGAGCCCGGGGCGCAAGAGTCTGTGTGAGTGCTTGATTCGTGAATTTGCAGTGGGAGACGGATCCAAACTGCTTCAACACCAGCCCCGCAGGGGCAGAACTGCTGTTAGCCTAGGGCGCAAGCCGGGGCAAAGTGGGAAATTGAAGCGAGCCCCGTAGGGGCGGCACAGGTTCTCACACAGACTCGCAAGCCCCGGGTCAATGAAAATGAAATGGAGACGCGTAGCGGCGTTCCTCGCGGCCACGAAAGTTGGAACTTCGTTCTCCAAATTATGGAATCTATGATGAACGAGAAGTCCTGAGTTTCTGCGGTGTTAGATGGCACGAAAGTACTCGCACTTTGGTAACCGGCAGCCATTCAGAATTTCACAGCAAAATCCCAAAAATAATAACTCTTGCGGTATTGGTGATCTATAATCTTGGAAACTATTCATACGTAGAGGTTTAGCAGATCGCAGATGGCTGTCATCGTGGCATCTAAGTTGCACAGTGATGAGGGGCACGTGGGTGCGGACGCACGCGTGCGTCGAGCCCATCCGTCACCTGCACCGATGGCTACGGACCTACAAACGCGGTTTTTCGCCGTAATCCTGGCGCTGCTGAGCGTAGCGGCAGTCGTCTTTGCATGGATCAATTTCCAGAAAGAGCAAGAGTTTGTCGCCCCCTACGACGGCGTCTGGTGGGTGGAAGAGGCTGGCCATCTGCGCGCCGAGCGGGTGGACGTCGATGGCCCGGGACAGAAGGCGGGCATCAAGAAGGGCGACCATCTGGTCGCCATCGATGGGCACGACGTGGTCAACGTCGGCAGCTTGGAACGCCAACTCTATCGCGTGGGAGTCTGGTCGAAGGCAAATTACTCGCTCGTGCGTCAAAGCGTGCCGCTGGAAGCGCCACTGATTCCGGCGCCAACCGACCGCTCTCTGTACAACGGGTTGCGGCTCATCGCGCTGGTATATCTCGGCATTGGCGTGTACGTCTTGCTGAGGCGCTGGACTGCTCCCAAGAGCACGCACTTCTATGTTTTCTGCCTGGTCTCGTTCATCTTCTATTCGTTCCATTACACCGGCAAGCTGAATGACTTTGACTGGGTGATTTACTGGACGAACGTGGTTGCCTGGCAGCTACAGCCGGCGCTCTTCCTGCATTTCTCGCTGACTTTTCCGGAGCGCAAGGGTCTGGTGAAGCGGCGTCCATGGCTGGTTCCGGTCGTGTACCTGCCGGGCGCACTACTGCTGGGGGCGCAAATTTGCGCAGTTGCTCTGTTCCAGCCCAGCGAACAGCTTCGCTGGACTCTCGACCGCGTGTCGATGTCCTACCTGGCCGCTTACTTCGTACTGTCCGCGTACGTTCTGTGGCACAGCTACCGGCACGCCGAGTCGGCAATCCTGCGTCAGCAGATGAAGTGGGTGACGCGCGGAACCATTCTCGCGGTGGCGCCATTCACCGTGTTCTACGTCATACCCTACCTGTCCTGGAGCATCCCGACGCTGGCGATGAAGGTTTCGGTGCTGTCGTTGGTGTTCCTGCCGCTTACCTTCGGCTATGCAATTTTCCGCTATCGCCTGATGGACGTGGACCTGATCTTCAAGCGCGGCATGGCTTACACCATCGCGGCCGGGGCGATTACGGCAGCCTACTTCGCAGCGGTTGGCGTGGCGTCGGAACTGTTCCACCAGAATTTTCCCAGCGCCGGGCCACTGGGATTGATCATTGCCATTGCGGTCACGGCGCTGCTGTTCAATCCGTTCAAGAACTGGGTGCAGGATTATCTCGACAAGTTTTTCTACCGCAAACGCTACGACTACCGGAAGACACTCATCGAGTTTGGCCGCGATCTGAACTCGGAAACCGATCTCGACAAGATGCTGACCTCGATTGTCGATCGGCTGTCGCGCACGCTGCTGGTGGATAGGTTGGCGATTTTCCTGTCCAACCCCGAGGAGCCGGAGCAGTTCTCGCTGGCGAAGTCGTATGGCATTGCGCACACAGGTGGCCTGAATTTGGACTTCCTGCACGTGGAGCGGCCGGAATGGCAGGCGGGCCACTTGTTCTTCGACAACACCCACCATGCGGTGCGCGAGGCGCCGCCGGCGCGTGAGGCGATCCACCGGCTGGACCTGAACTATTACATCCCCTGCATGGTGATGAACCGCATGATTGCGGTGCTCGGCTTGGGCAAGACGACTAACGGCGACTTCCTGTCAAGCGAAGACGTGCAATTGCTGGAGACCCTGGCTGGCTACATCGGTATCGCGGTGCAGAACGCACGGCTCTACAAATCGCTGGAGGAGAAGGCCGGCCAGTACGAGCGGTTGAAAGAATTCAACGAGAACATTGTCGAGTCCATCAGCGTGGGCGTGCTGGCGGTGGATTTGGAAGACCGCATCGAATCGTGGAACTCGCAGATGGAAGTGATGTTCGCGTTGCAGCGGCGGGACGCGCTGGGCCGTTCGCTGCCCGACGTGCTGCCTCCGGCGTTTTTGGACGAGTACTACCGGGTGCGCCAGACGCCGGGCATTCACAACCTGTACAAGTTCCGGCTGAGGACGACCTCCGGCGACACGCGTGCGACCAACATCGCCATCGCACCACTGGTTTCGAAAGACTTCAGCGTTATCGGCCGCCTGATCATCGTGGACGACATCACCGAGCGCATAGAGTTGGAGTCGCAGCTTTCTCAGGCGGAGAAGCTTTCGTCGGTTGGGTTGCTGGCCGCCGGCGTCGCGCACGAGGTCAACACGCCGTTGGCTGTCATCTCAAGTTACGCGCAGATGCTCTCCAAGCAGGTACAGGGCGATGAGAAGCAATCGGCGCTGCTGGAGAAAATCACGCGCCAAACCTTCCGCGCCTCCGAGATCGTCAACAGTCTGCTGAACTTCTCGCGCACTTCGAGCGCCGAATTTACTAATGTGGATTTGAACCGGGTCATCCAGGATACGCTGACGCTGCTCGATCACCAGTTTAAAACCGCGCGCATCAAGGTGCAACCAGACCTTCAGGCAGAGCTGCCGCCCATTTATGGGAACACGGGCAAGCTGCAGCAGGTGTTTCTGAACTTGTTTCTCAACGCGAAAGATGCCATGCCGGCGGGTGGCACGCTTATGATCAGCACCAACAACGGCCACAACGTGCAAGTGGTCGTTTCCGACACCGGCACAGGCATCGCGCAGGAACACATTCACCGCATCTACGATCCATTTTTCACCACCAAGAACAAGCCTGCGACGAAGACCGGCCAGAGCAGCGGCACCGGGCTGGGACTTTCGGTGACCTACGGCATCATTCAGGAACATGCCGGGAAGATCCGCGTGGACAGCAAGCCCGGCCGCGGCACGACGTTCACCATGGAATTTCCCATGGTGAGGAAGGCGGTCAATGCCTGAAGCCGCCGTTAGCCGAGTTGCTCCCGGCCGCGGGGAATTTGTCTCTCGTGGCTCGGTATTGATCATCGATGACGAGGCCGCCATTCGCGAGTCGTTGCAGACTTTGCTGGAGCTGGAAGGCTACGAAGTGGAAACGGCGAACGACGGCCACGAAGGACTGTCACGCCTCGCCGAGAGTCCTTTCGACCTCGTGCTGCTGGACTTTGCGCTGCCGGAGCGCAACGGCATCGAGGTGCTGCACGACATCCGCGAACGGGACTCCGACCTGCCGGTCATCATGATCACGGCCTACGGCACGGTGGAGAACGCGGTGAACGCCATGCAGGCTGGCGCCACCAACTTCATCCAGAAGCCCTGGGACAACGAAAAGCTGCTGGCCGACGTGGGTACCGCCGTTGGCCGCCGGCGCGCTGAAGAAGAAATCATCCAACTGAAGCGCGCGCTTAAGCAGCGCTACAACTTCGAGTACATTATCGGCAAGAGCGAGCCGATGCTGCGCATCTTTGACCTGGTGGCGCAGATCGCTCCCAGCCGCTCGACGGTGTTGTTGCAAGGCGAAAGCGGCACCGGCAAAGAGCTGATCGCCAAAGCCATCCATACGAACTCGACGCGCAAGGACCGCGCGTTTGTGCCGGTCAACACCGGCTCAACCCCCGCGGACTTGCTGGAGTCAACGCTTTTTGGGCATGTGAAGGGCGCTTTCACCAGCGCCATTGCCAGCAAGAAGGGCCTGTTCGAAGTTGCCGATCGCGGGACGCTCTTCCTCGACGAGATCGGCACCATGAACCTGGAGACGCAGGCCAAGATCCTGCGCGTGCTGCAAGACAAGAAGTTCATGCACCTGGGCGGCGTCAACGAAATCCAGGTGGATGTGCGCATCATCGCGGCGACCAACGTCGATCTCCGGCAGCAGGTGAAGGAAGGCAAGTTTCGCGATGACCTGTTCTACCGGCTGAACGTTATCACCATTGACCTGCCTCCGCTGCGCCAGCGCAAGAACGACATCCCACTGCTGGTGGAACATTTCATCGCCAAGTTTGCCCAAGAGAACGAGCGGCTTCCGCTGCGCGTCACTCCGGAAGCTCTTCGGCCTCTGCTGGATTACGACTGGCCGGGCAACGTGCGCGAATTGGAGAACGTGATTGAGCGCGCGGTCGTATTGGCCACTGCAGCGAACCTCACCATCGATTTGCTGCCCGACAATCTAATCGGTCGCGGCAGCAAGTTCGCGATGATGGACCACCCTCCCGACGCCTCGCTGTTCGAGATCATCGAAGACTGCGAACGCCGCATCATCAGCGACATGCTGGAAAAGTGCGGCTGGAACCAGACCGAAGCCGCCGACCGCTTCCGCATTCCGCTCTCGACGCTCAACCAGAAGATCAAGCGGCTGAATGTGGAGATCAAGAAAAAGGGGCGGGAATAGACCGAGTGGTCAGCAGTTTATATTTCACCGGCCGGAAGAGTAGGTGGAATCGGTGGGCCGGCCTTCTCGGCCGAGTTCTGGCCGGCGCGCTGGGCGGCCAAGCGAGCCGACTCTATGCCGGCAAAGAACGAAGCCATGTCGCGTGCTCGTGGTACGTTCTTAGGGGTGTTCTCAAAGTAAGACGAGACCATCCACGACCCCAGGTGGCGATAGCTCTCGAACTGCGCCTCGTTGAAGAACTGGTTCGAGCTGGCCTCATGCGGGAAGGTCTGATGGGACGCGGCATAAGCGCGAATGTCGGGTGGCTCGCTCCCGTTCAGCATCGGCTTGATGAATAGTAGTTCGCCCCTGGGCGTACGGTCGTCGACGCAGTCGTACTGGATCTCTCCGCGAATGCAGTAGGTGTTCAGAGGATCAACGCCCGCCTTCATCGGTAGCCCGTGGGGAAAGTCGGGAAACGTGATCGGAATCCCGAGGTCAATCTCGATCTTGCGAATTGCGTTGCCCAGGTCTTCAAACTGAAATTCGTTGTCCGCATCGGCGTCCACCACGATAATGTGCCGGCAACGGCGCAGGACCATCTCGTAAAGCCCCAGATTTTCGAAATGGCCGCCGTCGGATAGCTCGATCCACTTGTAGGAGTCGTCGGTGTTCCCAAGCGCCTCATTCAGCAGGGGCATCAAAGCCCAGTTCGGGCCGTTCCTTCCGAGGAAGCGACGCCTCTTGCTGCCTGCGGGCCACTTCCGCAGATACGGCCAAATGGGATTGGGGAGCCACCAGCCCAGTCGAGCGTTGAAGAAGGTCATCAACAGCGTGACCAGCGGCGAAGAGTTGTAGCCCATATTGGGATTGAAGGCTGCTCCGCTGATCGCCATCGCTGTGCCGAGTGTTACACCCTCGCTGCCACCGTAATCCGCCGTGCGCAGGTACCCCAGACGCCAGCTCCCGACGCTGATCGGACTGAAGGTGAAGGGTTCAGCTTTGCGCTGCTGCCATGCCATGTTCCGCGTCGCTACCGGGTTCAACGCGGTGTTGATGACGTGCAGCGGCGCGTCTTTGAGCGGCATCTCGGCTTCGTATATGTTGTCGCTGCTGTCGAAGTTGGTGAAGGCGTCGGGATGGCGGGCAAAGTTCGAAGCGCCCAGGTAGGAGCGCGTGAGCCGCATGCGGTACATCCCGTGCAGCGAAAAAGTATTGATGTTGATGAACATGTTGGCGAAAAGCGCCAAGAGGCAAACGGCAGCAAACACGACCGAGGCGGCGAGCGAGTCCAGTTTGAGCTGGTCGATAGTCCCGACCCAGCGAGCCGACTTCGCGACGTGGACTGTCACTCCGAGATAATGGAACAAGTAATGCTGCAAGGTGCTCGGGGCCGGCGACTTCGCCACATCGATCAGCCCGTTGTACAGCTTCACCCGCAGCCAACTGGTGAGCGTTGCCAGCGCCAACGCGAGACAGACCAGCGCGATGCCCGACGCCAGAGGGGCGATCATTCCATGGTTGGCCAGAAACGTCTCGAACTTCGTAAGTTGTTCGGCCTTGACGCGTTTGAGGCCGGAGGTGGTGGCTGCGCTCAGCCCCGCCGCGCTGCCGATATAACCCGCGCCAAGCCCCACCGCTCCAAGGATTGAGGCGCGCATGAACTGCAACGTATCAGCGGCGAAGAAAGCGATGCAGGTCAATGCCAGCCAACACAACAGGCACGAAAACAGCAGGCCCCCCGCGCGGGCCCACCATTCCCGTTCCTCTTCCCGTTCGATGTGGGTCAACAGCCCCGTCAGCATGGTTGATCCCAACATCATCACCACCAGCACGATGGGAATCATCAGAATCACAAACTTGTGGCCGATAACCAGATGCCAGGGATTGACTTCCATCAACCTGCTGCCCACGTGCAAGGCACACTCGGCCAGCAACAAGGCCGCCAGCGCCGCCACTAACAGCGGCGCGACAAACGACCACGCCAGCCGACCCCAGACCAGCCGCCCGCTTCCATCATGTTTATGAAAGACCGTCGGCCTCTGCTTGCCATCGCTTTGCCAGAGCACGCGCAGGCGAACCAGCGACATGGCCAGGGGCGGAACGACCGTGTAGACCATCAGCCATCCCGCCAGACGGTAGACCGGCCACTGCTTTCCACTCAGCGTGCCGCTAACGTAGGCCCACGCGGACGCTTCTCCTAACAGCCATGCGCTTACCAGAACCGGTAAAGCGAAGAGCCAAAGCTCCAGAGAAGTTCGTCCTTGTTTCTGCGCATCCGTGAATTGTGACGCATAAGGCGGTCGCGCCATTCGCCATACCGCGGTCGCGGAAGCGAACAGGACGCACGTCACGGCCAATCCCATCACTGCACGGAACCACTCTTCGCCGGGTCCCTGATGCGCGAAGGCCCAGCCATAGGAAAAGTTGTAGAGGAATTCCGGCAGGCAGAACAACGCCATGACCACCGGCACAAGAATCAGCCAGTTCAGGATCATGTTGCGCATCACGATCGAAAACAGCGTGAACGTGTCCAGAGTGAAGCCGTAACGGGGCGAGAGGTAGCTGGTGTACTCGCGCAGGTGGCGGATGGGCTGAGGCTCGGGATCGCCCGAGGTCGGAGCCGCGGTGGCCAAGTGGTCGATGACCTGACGGTAGTCGCTTCGCTGCGACCAGGCCATCAGCCAACTCCCAATATAGCCCCCGCCGGAAACCGTGGATAGGTAGTCCAACCCGTCCAGGAGGGGCCTGTTATTATCCGTGGACGCCGCCGGCCGGCTGAATCTTGCAAGTCCTTCCAGAACGCCCAGCGAAAAACTCGCACTGCGAATGCCGCCGCCGGAGAGGCACACCGCCGTACCCCCCATGGCGTAGAGAATGGATTTCAGCGGCTGGTCCTGAACCTGGCAAACCTGTTCTGCGACTAGCACTCGTTCATAAGCTTCGACGAGTCTTTCCTTGAACTTCTCGAGTGGTTCTGCACGCGCCCGGCGCTGGGCCTGCAAATGTTCTTTCACTTGTCCCAGGTCCTGGTACGCCTGCTCAGACTTCGTGATGTCAGCGTCGAGCCTCGTCCATACCCTTTCGAGGTCCTGCTGGGTCAGATCTAATTTCAGAATGTGTTTCGCCAGCGCAATGGCGAGGCCCGCGTCCTCCGATTTCAGAACGTGCTTGGCGACGTCCTTCGCAAGGGGCCCCACAGGACCCCGCGATTTCAGGATGTCTTCCACCGCGGAGTCGGCGGGAGTACCTTGCGGTTTCAGAATGCCGTCCAGCACCGCGTTGGCAAGGTCCTTCGGACGCCGCACACGGTACTCGCCGAAGATGGTGCGGAAGGGAAGCGCATGCGGATACGCCGGATAGGTCGTCCAGATTTCCGAACTCAAGCCACCACCTCCAGGAGTGCCATGTTCATCGCCGACTGCTCATTCGAGCTCGTCGGCAACGCCAGTCATTTTGTAAGTTGAAGCTATCAAAACCGGCAGGAAATACAAGTACTTGGGAATACGCTCCGGAAGGGCATTGCAAATCCCCGCCCTTGCACCCTCGAGGGCACCACTAGCCCCGCCATCACGGAGGTTGCGCGCAACGGTAAAATAGTGACGGCGATCACCCGCCGCTCAGGCGGACATACGTCACATCCTGACGTGCGCTACGTCACAGCAGGTTGGTACGCGATCGGCACACAATCGCAGCAGGATGGAAGGCGTGTAGGAAACCGCCTTTGGTTGGAGGGGTTATGTCGGAAGATAAGCGTGACGTGCTTGAGGTATTGCGCTACGAACTCAACTTCCTGGAGCAGGGAGGCTATGGAAATTGGTATAGCACGCCTTGGGGACCGGCTTCCGTCTTTCAGGACTCGCTGACCTGCCCTAATCACGGAGATCCCACCCGCCCGCATGCCTGTCATGAGTGCCTGCTGTATGACTTCGTCCCCGAGGAGTACCGCACCGAAGACGTGCCCTGTCACCACATTCCGCTGAATCGGCAAGGCGTTACAGTCGCTACGCCCAACCAGACCGAAGAAGAGCTGCGCGAGAATGTGAAGCACTGGCTGAAGCGCACCATCGCCCGGATCGAAGCGGATCGTGCCAAACAGGCGGCTGAGGCGGCCAAGCAGACGGTCGGATAGGCGAGCCCAGAAAACGCTGCGTGCCTTGCCGTTCCCATTTTGGAACTGAGGCAAGAAACTTCTGCTCGTTGTGTGCTTCTTCCTCTCCGCCAGCAGGTAGAATGCGGCACAGGTGAGTATCTCCTGGAGCGCGCCATGAAACGGAGTTTCGCTTCCCTTAACCCTCAGGAAGCCCTGCACGTCGCCATATTCATTGAAGAACGCAACGCCGATCTTTATCGCCGGTTCGCGGAGATGTTTACCGAGTTTCGCGACAGCGATTCACTGGAGATTGCCAGTGTGTTCTGGGAGATGGCGGCCGAAGAAAAAGAGCACAGCTCAAAGCTGCAGACGCAGTACATGGAACGGTTCGGGACCTCAAGTTGCGCCTTGACCGAGGACGATATCGCGGATTTCATCGGAGTTCCGAAGCTGGAGGAAGTGGATCTTTTTGCCGCCAGCAACGACCGGAACAAGGTCAGCGACCGGGCCCGGCAGGTGGCGCTCAACGCGGAGCGAAACGCCCAGAAGTACTACGCAACTCTGGTGGAGAATAGCGAGCCCGGGCCACTGCGTAAGCTATATCGTGAGCTGGCCGAAATGGAAGAGAGCCACGTTGCTTCCATCGAGCAGAAGATGTCGGCTCGCCCCGCGACCAACGCAACCGGGAAGTAGTCAGCACTCAGTCCATACCGATAGTGTTGTTATCCCGAGGAGATCAGCCGGGATATAATCGCCGCAAAACCGGGAGGGCAGGTGACGTCGGTTGCGGCGACAGCTAAGAAGAAGGGCACTCAGCGCCGGCGCCGCACCGGCCGGTTCACCTCGTCGGAGAAACAGCGGTTCCTCCTCGGTTTTCTCCTCGTAGTTGCGACCCTCGCTCTTTACCACTCGGTCAGCAGCCATCCTTTCCTGAACTACGACGACGACCTTTACATTCTGCACAACCCCCATGTTCATGCTGGCTTGAGCTGGGAGACGTTCAAGTGGGCGTTCACGACCTTCTATGCCTCCAATTGGCACCCGCTGACCTGGCTCTCCCACGCTTTGGACTGGCAGATGTTTGCGCTGAACGCCGGGGGCCACCATGAGACAAGTTTGCTGTTTCATGTGATCAACGTGGTGCTGCTGTTTTGGGTCCTGTCGCGGGCGACAGGTTATGCCGGGCGCAGCGCAATGGTGGCTGCGCTGTTTGCCTTGCATCCCATCAACGTTGAATCGGTCGCCTGGATCGCCGAGCGCAAGAACCTGCTGAGCATGTTCTTTTTGCTGCTCGCATTGGGCGCCTATCGTTGGTATGCGCGCGAACCTCGAGTGGGCCGTTATCTTGTCGTGTCTCTTCTGTTCGCGTTCGGGCTGATGGCCAAACCGCAAGTGATCACACTGCCGTTCGTTCTGCTGCTCTGGGATTACTGGCCTTTGCAGCGGATGTCTCCTGCCGCTCAACGGGCCTCCTCGGTGAAAGGAGAGCGGGATGTTATTCCCGCTAAGAGTTTCTCCTGGCTGGTGCAGGAGAAGCTCCCGCTGCTGGCGCTTTCGGTGGCTAGCGCTATCGTCACCGTAAAGGCCCAGCATGAATCCGGCGCGATGAGTGGTCCTCATTGGCAGCCGTTTCCAATTCGCATCGAGAACGCAATTGTTGCCTACGCCCGCTATGTGGGAAAGGCACTCTGGCCTTCGCATCTGGCGCTGATCTACCCGCATCCGGGGAGTTCTCTACGCGCTTGGCAGGCACTGGCAGCGCTTCTCTTGTTGCTGGCGATCACCGCACTGGTCGTCGCAGCGCGCCATCGTCGTCCTTATCTACTCGTCGGGTGGTTGTGGTTCCTGGGAACTCTGGTCCCCATGATCGGCCTGGTGCAAGTAGGAGTGCAGGCGATGGCCGACCGCTACGCTTATCTGCCGTTTGTGGGGCTGTTCGTCATGGCTGTTTGGGGCGTCGCGGACTGGGCCAAGCACAGGCGGATTTCCATCGCGTGGCAGGCAGGAGTCGGTGTCGCAGTTTTGTTGGCTCTGATAGTGGTGGCCCATCGTCAGCTCGCGTACTGGAGCGACAACGTGACGTTGTGGTCGCGGGTGGTGACTTTAGAGTCCAACGCTTTGCAAACCAACCCTGACAATTGGGTTGCCGAGAACAATCTCGGCCATGCGTTGATCAATGTCGGGCAAGAGGAACAAGCCATACAGCATTTTCTCGCTGCGGTGGCAATCAATCCCTCTGACGTCGACAGTACCCTGAACATGGGCGCGTACGAGCAGGGACACAAGAACTTTCCGGGCGCCATCGAACAGTACAAGAAAGTGATAGCCATGACGCAAAACACCATTCGCTTGAACGCTCCCACGCGGACGCAGGCGTTCCGAAACATGGGACTTGCGTATCGCGAACTCAGGGATTACGGAGGTGCGCGTGAAAGCTTCCAGCAGGCCGTTAATCTCGATTCCAACGACGGCGAGGCCTGGCTTGGCCTGGGGATTACGGCGCATAAGTTAGGCGATCTCAGCACGGCCATCCATGGGTACTCGAATGCGCTGAAGATCGAGTCCCTGGACTGGGTCTATGTACTGCTTGCGCATGCCCTGGAGCAGAGCGGCCGAAAAGAGGAAGCTCGAGCAGCAATGCAAAAAGCCAGACTGCTATCGAAGAACTTCGAGCAGACACAGCGCGTGGCGGAGAAAGTTTTGGCGCAGTAATTCTGGCTTCTTGTTCGCTGGACCTACATTACTCAACGCATAAGGATCTCAGGCTTTGAAGGGGCATGGCTTTCAGCCGTGCCGTAGAGGTGCTGTTATTATGACGGCTTTAGCCACTCAGGGACTTCGATTTTGAGACGAAGGCGAGTTCCCTTAGCGGCTGAAGAGCTTGTGTCGGAGCACCTGTCGCCCCCATTGGGGCTCGAGTCAATTTGCCACTTACCCCAGCACGCCGCCTCCGGCTGCGTGCTGGGCTAGACTGAGCCGCCCCTTCGGGGCTGATTCTCCGCAGACTCGTTCCACTGCTGGGAATAAAACTGGGTTCGCACCCACGCTGTAGCCCACCTCTTCGCGCACACGTGATAGCACGGCCGAAGCCGTGCCCTTTCCTTCCGCAGGCGGGACTCGTCCGTTGCGAGCTGACGACTGACAACTGGCAACTGGCAACTGACAACTAAAACTACGGCTTACTCAGGTCCGGTGGAAACGACTTGAACTCCACCTGTCGCTGGCGAGCTTTGTCGGCGCTGCCGGCGTCGGTCATATGCTGCATCAGCGTGCCTTTGATGACGCGATAGCCCTCCTGCGCGGGCTGCTTGCCAGCGGTTTTCGTGATGTCTCCCGTGAACTCGTACCACACTCCGTGCACCGTCTTGGTAGTAAACGACAGATGGTCGCCCTCCAGCGATGCTTTGTCGAAGAACTGGTCGATGAACGTGCCTTTGTCGCTCTCGGTATCGCCAAATCGCGAGATGTAGCCGGAAAGATTGCCTTCGTCTACGGTGAGCTGGACGAACTCGCCTTCGCGCAAGAACGTGTACATGCCTGAGGGATCGCTGGCGGCGTCGTTCGCTTTGCCGGTCTTCGGCGCGGCCGATGAGGATGACTGCTGGCGAGCCAGAGCAAAGCTTAACAGCGACAAGATGAGCACCGCCACAACCAGAGACCGTCGGACCATGATCGCTCCTGCAGTGACCATCATGGCATGTTGCCGCCGGATTACAAAGCTGCAACTCGAAATTATGCAAGACTTCCCGGCACATCCGGAGCGCAGGTATCCGCTATAATCCGAGTACTCCCCGACGGCAGAGGATGATGTCAGACGGTACTGCAGCACAGGCCCAGACTGAGGTTTCAGCGCACGAAGCCCCGGTGCTGGTGTGCGAACTAGAGCCGTGGGGACGGGTTTTCCGGCGCAATCTCGGCGATCTGCTGCTGCGGCGCGAACCGCCTCCGGTTGAAACCACGGCGCATGCAGTCCCCCTCCGGCCTGATTACTTCATTCGCACCGGCATTGACGCCGAGTGCTTTTTCGAGTCCTATGCCGGCCACATCGCTTTCATCACCATCGTTTACATTTTGTGCACGATACCGCTGTTCAAGCAAAAGCCACAGCTCGAGTCGCCGTTTGAGAACACCAAGGTCGAATACTATCCGGTAAGTGAATACCTGCCGCCCATCCACACCGGCAATAAAGCAGCGATGAAGCCGCGCAAGGGCGCGCCGAAGCTGGCGAAGCAGGAAATCCTTTCGGTCCCGCCGGAACCGGATAACAACCACCAAACCATCGTTACACCGCCGAAGGTCAAGCTGAACAAAGATGTACCGCTGCCGAACATCGTGGCGTGGACGCCGGTGCCCGCGGCCCAGCCGATTGCAGCCTCGGCGCGCTCGGCCTCGCAACTGAAGGTCCCGCAGATTGAGCCGCAAGTAGTGGGACCTGCCGTCGATGTTTCGCAGGTGAAGCCGAAACTGCAATTGCCTCCTGAGCTGCAGCCATCGGTCGTTGAGCCCGCGCTGACGCCCGACCAGTTGAAGCTGAAGAGTGGACAGCTCAACATGGCGCAAATGGAGCCGCAAGTAGCCGCTCCCAAGCTGCCCGTCCCTGCGCAGCGCGCCAGCGGTGTGACCGACAGCGCCACGAAAAATCCGGCGGCGTCCGCGGCAGCGGGTCCTTCTCCGAATGTGCAGGGCCTTGCCTCGACGAAAGGTCAAGGTCAGTTGATTGCCCTGGGCCTGAATCCGGCTGAAGTGCATGGACCCATCTCGGTGCCCAATGGAAATCGCAGCGGGGAATTTCACGCCTCGCCCGGCGGCAAAGCGGATGCGCCGGGCACGCCGAATGTCGTTGGCACGGGCAGTGGGGCCGGCACGGGCTCTGGCGCTGGAAACGGCCTGCCACCGGGCATTAGCGTCGGCGCTCCTCCGCCCGGCGCGGCCACCTCTGCGATCGCGGGAACGCCGGCGAAGCCGCCTGCGGGCAATCCAGACATTGAGGCTCGCAAGGCCATGATTGCGGCCGCGATGAAGCCCTCGGTGCCCAGCATTCGCGACCGGCAGCCCCCACCGCCGCCTCCCACATTGTCAGACGACCCGGACCGCTCGATTGAGCAGCGAGTGTTCGGCGCGAAGCGCTCATACAAACTGATCATGAACATGCCGAACCTCACGTCCTCGACCGGAAGCTGGATCATCCACTTTGCGGAGCTCACACAAAGCAATGACAAGGCGGCGCTCTCTGCACCTGTGGCGACGACGAAAGTTGATCCCGCGTATCCGCCGGACGTGTTGCGCGACAAGGTGGAAGGCACGGTCACGCTCTATGCGGTCATTCGCGTCGACGGGACCGTGGATGGTGTTAAAGTGCTTGACAGCCTGGATTCGCGGCTCGACGAAACGGCGATGCGCGCACTATTGCGCTGGCACTTCCGCCCCGGCACCAAGAACGGGGAACCGGTTGCGCTGGAAGCTGTGGTAGAGGTCCCCTTCAGAATGAAGCACCTTCAGTAGAAAACGCGTGTTCAGGGCTTCGCACTTTTGTGAATTTCCACCGTGCTCCACGTTTTGTCGGCAGCGTGGCACACGTTCTCCAGCGGACAATCAGCGCATTTCGGCTTGCGGGCAATGCATAGTGCGCGTCCGTGCAGGATGATCTGGTGTGCGAAGACGATCCACTTGTCGCGTGGAATCACCTTCATCAAGTCCTGTTCGATCTTCTGAGGGTCCTCGTTCTTGGTCAGCTCCAGCCGCCGCGAGATGCGCTGCACGTGCGTGTCAACCACGACCCCGTCGGCGATCCTGAACCATGTGCCCAGCACCACGTTGGCGGTCTTGCGCGCGACGCCGGGTATTTGCAGCAGTTCGTCCATGGCGCGAGGTACCTGGCCGCCAAAATCGCTTATCAGCTTGCGCGCAGCGCCGACAACGGACTTCGACTTGTTGCGGAAGAATCCGGTCGAGCGAATGTCGGGTTCGAGTTCTTCTGGCTGGAGCGCGGCAAAGTGCTCGATGGTCGGGTACTTCTGGAAGAGGACGGGCGTAACCATGTTGACGCGCACGTCGGTGCACTGTGCCGAGAGAATGGTTGCCACCAGCAGCTCCCACGCGCTGTTGTGGTGGAGAGCGCACGTCGCGCCGGGGTAGCGCTGGTCGAGCCGATTCAGGATTTCGTTGATGCGCTCTGGAGCGAGCGGATTGTAACCCCTGGGAGTGGACGCCGCAGTCTTGGCGGCAGGCGTTCTCGGCGCGGCAACTTTGCCGACTTTTTTCAGGACCGGTCCCGCCTTCGCAATTCTGTCCTTTGCGCGCTGAGGCGCTTTGGCAACTTTGTCGTGACGTCCTGAGCGTGAGGGCTGGCGAGGCGTGATGCCGCGTGGCATGGGTTATTCTCCGCCAGCAGATTACAATGAGAGGAGCATCAGCATCAATTCAGAGTGGAGTTCTTGAATGGCGTCGAGCAATGCCGCAGTACAGGCTGTGTCTACTGAGCTGCCAGCCATGCCGCTCACCCTTGAGGGCTTGAGCGTGTTGCATCAGATGTTTCGCTTCCGCTGGCCGGAGTGGCACAAGCTGAGCGCCTCGCGCCAGCAGGAGATCGCACGCGAGGCCGCGGCAGCGCTTGCACCGGGCGAAGAGGCGGGGCAGAGCGCCATGTACTCCATGCTGGGACACAAGGGCGACCTGATGCTGGTGCACTTCCGCGACTCGTTCGACGAGCTCAATGCGGCCGAGCTGCAACTCAACCGCACCGCATTGCAGGAGTATCTGGAGCTCACACATTCGTATCTGTCGGTCATCGAGTTGGGACTGTATGACTCCAGCGTGAAGCTCTTTCGCCAGCTCGCGGAACGCGGTGTGAAGCCGCTGTCGAAGGCGTGGAACGAAGCAGTGGAAGAAACGATGGAGCGCCAGCGCGAAGCGATGCGTCCGCGGCTTTATCCCAAAATTCCGGACAGCCGGTATTTGTGCTTCTATCCCATGGATCGCAAGCGCGGCGAGGACAAGAACTGGTACATGCTGCCCATCGAAGAGCGCCAGCGCCAGATGGAAGAGCACGGCACGGTCGGTCGCCGCTACGCCGGCAAGGTGCAGCAGATCATCACTGGCTCGATCGGCTTCGACGATTGGGAGTGGGGCGTGGATTTGTTTGCGCCTGAGCCGCTGTTGTTCAAGAAGCTCATCTACGAAATGCGCTTCGATCAGGTCAGCGCCGAGTATGCTTTGTTCGGGCAGTTCTTCGTCGGCGTGCGCTGCCCGGTGGCGAAGCTCGGGGAGTGGCTGAATGGAAAGCTGCCGGGGCATGAATGACCCGCTCCAACGCAGATTTGTCATCCCGAGCGAGCAGCCCCGAGTTTGGGCTGCGAATCGAGGGACCTGCTTTTCGTGGATGCGAAGCAACCGCAGATCCCTCGACTCGGCGGCCAAAACCAGGCGCCATCGCTCGGGATGACAAACTTGAATTTTTCTGGAGTAATTTTCTCAACAACATGATCTCGCGAATTCCTGAGGGGGAAGGCGAAAGGATCGCCGACTCCCGCAGGGACGGCACAAAATCCGCACTCGTTGCATTTGGAATAACTCAGGGGAAGGCCTGCACTACAAAATATGATCGCTCACATTCTCGAATTAGTAGGGGCATGGATCGTCAGTGTCATCTCGGCAAGCGGCTACGGCGGCGTCATGCTACTGATGGCCATCGAGTCGGCGTGCATTCCGCTGCCGTCGGAAATCATCATGCCGTTCTCCGGCTTCCTGGTGTACACCGGCCGGTTCTCGCTGCTGGCGGTGGCCACCTGGGGCGCCATCGGCTGCAACCTGGGCTCGGTGCTCGCCTATGAGATCGGCTACTTTGGCGGGCGCCCGCTGGTGGAGCGATACGGCCGCTACATTCTTCTCAGCCACCGCGAGCTCGACATCGCCGACCGCTTTTTCGAGCGTCGAGGCTCCATCGCAGTATTGATCGCGCGATTGCTGCCCGTGATCCGTACCTTCATCGCGCTTCCGGCTGGCATCGCGCGCATGCCTCGGCTGAAGTTCCACATCTACACGTTTATCGGCTCGTGGCCGTGGTGTTTCGCACTGGCCTACATCGGCATGAGATTGGGCGAGCAGTGGGACAAAGATCCGCGTCTGAAGATGTGGTTCCATCGTCTCGACGCCGTCATCCTGGCGGTCATTATTATTGCGGTGATTGCCTTCGTGTGGACCCACGTGCAGCATCGGGTGGGCAGGGAAGTGGTGGAAGAGGCAGCCGATTAGGAAGCTTCTTAATTGCTTTACAAGCTCATCTGATAAATCTTTGCGATTCGTATCAGGGCACGACTTTAGTCGTGCCGAACTGGGTGCAGAAAAGGACGGGGCTTTAGCCCCGGCACCTGTAGAACCAGCGCCCAGCAGGGGCTAAAGCCCAAGTTCTTGTTGACCGGGCTGCGGCACGGTTGAAGCCGTGCCCTGATACAAAGCAATTTATGAACTAGTTGCTAATTGCTAGCTGCTTCTCAGTCAATCTTCACCGTCCTGGCTACAATGCGCTCGTACTTCCGCCACGGCACTATTCTCTTCAACCAGATTTGCAACTTCGCGTCGCCGCCGATCAAATAGCGGAGCCTCGGGTTGGGGTCTTGCGCCATGCGAACAATCAACTGAGCCACCTCACGAGCGTCGCGCCGGTGCTTGGCGCTGCCCTTCACGAACTCCGCAAAGCGCTGACTGCGCTCCTTGTTGGGCGATGCGGGATCGAGCGAGCCCTTGGCGATCACCACATTGCGCTCCCAAATGTCGGTGTCGTATGACCCTGGCTCAACCAGCGAAACGCGAATGCCGAGCGAGTGCGTCTCGATGCGCAGGGATTCGCTCCAGCCCTCAAGCGCATATTTCGATGCGCAGTAGGCGCTCAGCATCGGCTGTCCCACGAGGCCGCAGACCGACGTAACAGTGATAATGTGTCCCGACTTCTGCGCACGCATCAACGGCAATACCGCTTTGGTCATGGCTACGTTGCCGAAGAAGTTAGTTTCGAGTTGCTGGCGCAGCTCGGCGAGTGTCATATCTTCGGCAAACCCCGCCACGCTGAATCCGGCATTGTTCACCAGCAAGTCAATTCGTTGATAGTCGCGGACAATCGCCCCGACCGCCTCCGGCAGAGAATCAAATTCGGTAATGTCGATTCGGCGTTGATCAATCCGGTCGCGCACACCGGCTTTCTGCGCGGCTTCTTCCAGCCTGCCGCTGTTTGCCAGTTTGCGCATTGTGGCCACGACGCGATAACCGTTCAGCGCCAACTCGACGGCCGTCAGCAGTCCGATGCCGCTGGAGCATCCGGTTATAACCGCGACTTTTTGTTCAGCCATGCCTCTCCGCCAAATCCCGCAAATTGCCGCACAGGGCGCAAACCGGGCCTTTCACACGCGTTCAATTGCCAGCGCGCCGCGATTACGAGAAGATAACAGGTTTACATATTCTTCATGAAACGGACTGATAGCATGCCGACAAGCAAAAAGGTGAAAGAAGATACCAAAAGCGAGATTGCTCCCGCTAAAGGAAAGCTGGGGATCATGATTCCCGGCATGGGCGCGGTCGCGACCACATTTGTCGCAGGCGTGGAAGCCGTGCGCAAGGGAATTTCAAGCCCCATCGGCTCGCTCACCCAGATGGGCACCGTCCGCCTCGGCAAGCGCACCGAGGGCCGCTCGCCCAAGATCCAGGATTTCGTGCCGCTGGCGAAACTGAACGACCTTGTCTTCACCGGCTGGGACATTTTCGAAGATGACATGTACTCCGCCGCGCGCAACGCCGGCGTACTCGAGGTTGCACTGCTCGACAAGGTGAAACCATTTCTTTCGAAGATCAAGCCGCGCAAGGCCGTCTTTGACAAGAACTACGTCAAGAACCTCGACGGGCCCAACGTGAAGAAGGGCAAGAACAAAATGGACCTTGCCGAGCAACTGCGCGACGACATCCGCGACTTCAAACGGTCCAGTGGCGCCGAGCGGCTGGTGATGATCTGGTGCGGCTCGACCGAAACATTTATCGAGGCCGGGCCGGTGCACCAGTCGTTGGCGGCATTCGAGAAGGGCCTGCGCGCCAACGCCCAGAACATTGCGCCCTCGATGATCTACGCTTACGCCGCTCTGAAGGAAGGCGTACCTTACGCCAACGGCGCGCCGAACCTCACGGTGGATATTCCCGCCATGCTCGACCTGTCGAAGCAGATGCAAGCGCCCATCTGCGGGAAGGACTACAAGACCGGCCAGACGCTCATCAAGACGATCCTCGCTCCCGGCTTCAAGGCGCGCATGATCGGGCTGCACGGCTGGTTCTCCACCAACATTCTCGGCAACCGCGACGGCGAAGTGCTCGACGATCCGGGGTCGTTCAAGACCAAGGAAGAGTCGAAGTTGTCGGTGCTGGAGCATATTCTTCAGCCCGAACTTTATCCCCAACTTTACGGCAACATCTGCCACAAGGTTCGCATTAACTATTATCCGCCACGTGGTGATAATAAAGAGGGTTGGGACAACATCGATATCTTCGGATGGCTCGGCTATCCGATGCAGATCAAGGTTGATTTCCTCTGCCGCGACTCCATCCTCGCCGCGCCCATCGTGCTCGACCTGGTGCTCTTCCTCGACCTGGCGAAGCGCTCATCCGAGCTGCGTGGCATAGGCATTCAGGAGTGGCTGAGCTTTTACTTCAAGTCGCCGATGACGCCGCCAGGGTTGTATCCCGAGCACGACCTGTTCATCCAGTCCATGAAGCTGAAGAACACGCTGCGCCATCTCAAGGGCGAAGAGTTGATCACGCATCTCGGATTGGAGTATTACGACTAGAAATCGCTGCTGTGACGTCTTCGAACACCGCTCCCTGATACTTGAGCCGGTGGTGTAACGGGCTGTTGAACGAAGCCGCTACGCGGCAGAGCTGTCCGTGCTACGATTTTCCAAGAGCAGTTGCGTGCTACAGTCTGTCACCAAACGATGGCCTCACCCAGCACTCCCTGGCCAGCACGAAATTGCTGCAGTGCAATGAAATCCCATAAGAGCAATCGTCCTACCAAACTCTCCGGCTGGTTACACATCCCCCTCCGCCATCCGAGCTGCTCCCCAAGCCTCATCCAAACACATACTTACTGACGGCGGCTCCGTTCAACCGATTCTATCGCGAGTGCTCAGGCGGCCCTCTTCTCTGCATCACTCCGGAGCCTCCTCGCCTGAGCACTCGCGATAGAATCCTAGTAGGTTTATCGTCAGTAACCGGAATAGCGGGACAACCGCCTTCCAGTGATGTCGGTCACATCCGTCTTTCGGAATCGGTGGTGTAGAGATCGAATCGGAATGGACGGCCCGTTGATAGTGAGTCGAAAATGTTCGGCGGCGAGGCCCGAACCTTCCTCTGGGGACACCAGGCGTTAAATCGCTTGATTTCAACAGTTAAGGAATAGACTCAATCGTGGAGCGTTGAACAGGAGGATCGCATTTTTGAAAAGGCCACCGTAAATCATAAACTGCCAGTGCAAGAGGCGCCACGCTTATGACACGACCAACGACGCAGGCAATTTCACCGTTCTTCATCGTCAGCAACGTCGATCAAACCATCGCTTTTTACCGCGACAAGCTTGGCTTTGAGACGACATTCCAGCAGCCGGATCGAAACCCTTTTTTCGCGATCATCGGCCGCGACGGAGCGCAGATCTTTGTCAAGTCCGATAAAGACACGGCGCCGCTGCCGAACCCAAAGCGTAGTCCCTCCATGAGGTGGGATGCCTACGTCTATGCACCAGACCCGGATGCGCTCGCCGTCGAATTTGTCGATCATGGAGCAGCATTTAGCGTGCCCCTTAAGGATACCCACGACGGTCTTCGCGGGTTCGAGATTTGCGACCCTGACGGCTACGTTTTGTTCTTCGGTCGACCAAGGAACACAGGCCACACTATGAACGATGTACTCGCTGAAACTCTGTCCAAACCTACACTTCTTGCCGCCGAACCTCAGCTCTTTGTCACCGACGTTGGAGCCTCTTGTGAGTTCTATACGAAAAAGCTCGGGTTTATAGTTGCCTTCATCCATGGCGAGCCGCCGTTTTACGGACAAGTGTTCCGGGATGGAGCCAGGCTGAATATCCGACATCTGGACGAAGCCGCAATTAATCCGGAGGTTCGGGACAGAGAACAGCTGCTCTCAGCATCCATCACAGTCGATGATGCAAAGCCACTCTTCCTTGAGTTTCAAACGGCAGGTGTGTTATTTCATCAGACACTCAAGACAGAACCCTGGGGCGCTCGTACATTCATCGTTCGTGATCCCGACAGCAATCTCATCCTTTTTTCCGGTGGGGGGCGGTAGTCATTTAGATTCGGCTCATCCTGCTATCGTCCCTCAGATACATTGTTGTCGTAACATCGCCAAGTCACTCGCAATCCGCACCGAGAACCTCGGCTTCGCGATTAGGTGTGAGTTGGCCTCCCTTGAAAAGGGCCGCAAGTTGTTGGAATAAAAATAAATAGGATCAGTCGGGGTTACTTTTCATGCTTGATGGTGACGGGCACCGTCATGCCGAACCTGTTCTATAAAGGGGAATGTCAAGAAAAACACTTCTCCCTCGACCGGAAGGGGAGAAGATTTCCTTGACTTCCAGCCCCTGTGCGCTGGGCGACACGTTCTGCTCTGGTATGGACCTCACCTCTTCGCCTTCTGGCATGGCTTATCTGTGATGCGACGACGCCAATCGGTTTGCGAAACGGAGCAAGCGTTCCGGTTGTACGGTGTCAACCATGGTTCTATCTGAGGCTCGTGGCCTACGGCTTTTTCGGGTTGTCCCAGGGGGCATAGGGTTATCACAGAGACTGGGTGCCAGAGGCACCATGCCTACAGGCCAACGTCATACTCGCCCTCGAACCCGAGCGTCTCTCAGAACCGCTGGCCATCATCCGAAAATTTCGGCGGAGAGGCTGAGGGTCTTGTGCAGAGACGCTCAAGCTGCTTGCAGTTTTAGTTTCTCGGCGTCGAAGTTTTCTCCCTTCTTCCAAAGTGTCAGCGTAATCGCCGCAATCTTGCGCGCCAGCGTGAGACGAGCCATGGCTGGCTTCATGCCTTTGGCCAGCAATCCCAGGTAAAACTCGCGGAACGGTCCGACGCATACTCGCCATGGTGGCCGTAGCTTTGAATAGACCTTTCAGATCATGATCATGGTTTTTGTTCAGGCCGCGAATGGAGACCAGCTTCTTCGAGCGCTGCAGTTGGCCTTGGTTGTAGCCGTACTCCGCGCTGGTGTGAGTCTCCAAGGCCAGTCCGCTGTAGGCCCATAGCTGCCGCTTGGTGCGAAAACGATGTGGAGTTTGCAGCAGCGCAATCAGCAGTGCCGCCCGGATCGGCCCCACGTACGGAATCTGCCGCAGCTTGCTGCTGATGCAATGCTTGCGACTTTCCACCAACAGATCATGCCGGGCTAGTCGGCGCAAGCGTTGCATCTCATCCAGCTGCTCATAAAGTCGTTCGGCGCGGCGGCGAACACCCGGCTCCCGGAGCTTCGCCAACCACTCTGCCCGATGCCGGATGTAGTAAACGTCCCGTCCCGCACACCCAATCGCCCAGCTGCGATATAGCGCTTTCAGCCGGTTCATCACCCGGATCTGATCCTCCACCATCGTTAGATAGCTCCGCGCCAGCTCGCGCAGCATTCGCACCCCCGTCTCGCCGTGGTACACCGGCTTCAGATGGTTGCCGCGCAATAACTCCGCCAGCTTGCGGGCATCGATGCGGTCGCTCTTGCTGCCCGCTTTCAACAGAGCGTTCTTACGTGGATTGCATACCACCAGATGGGCGACGTGAGGTTTGAGCACATCGTACAGCCAGGCCGCCCAGGTGCCTTCTTCAAAGGTCACCGACAAGTTGCCACGCAGCCCAGCTAGGAACTGCAGAAGGGTCGAGGCTTTGCTCTCCAGAATCGATTCCATCACCAGCTTGCCGCTGGCATCCATGACCGCTACCGAGATCGTTGCTTGATGAACATCCAGCCCAATATACTTTTCGCTAGTCATCAGGGTGCTCCTTTCGTAGGCGATGAGGCTTACACTCACAACCTACCCCAAGGGGCGCCCTTTCATAATGCGTTATCTCGCCCAACGACGCTGTATCCGAAGGGGGTGACGATCAGCAGAGGCGGATCGATATATAATCTCTGGCCCAGGAGACCCAAGTGGAACTCTAGACAAAAAAGGAGAAAGTGCAATGTCAAACCATTTCACTGGACTCAGTCTTGGCCCCCCGATGGGCGATCAACGACTCGACCTCTGCGACCTCTACGCATTCCAGTCACCCGCTGACCCGAATAGCACCGTGATCATCCTCAACGCGAATCCCAATGCGGATGCTCTTAACCCCGACGCAATCTATCGCCTCAACATCGATACCGACGGCGACTACCTGAACGATCTCGCGTTCAGCTATGTGTTCGCCGAGCCGCAGAACGGCAGGCAGACGGTTAACGTTTTCGTGGCGAAGGGTCAGGAGTCGCGCTCGGTCGAAGCGGTCGGGACGAAGATCATCGCCGACGGCGAGGTGTCCTTCGGCACCAAGCCGAATATCATCAAGTCGGGCCCTTACACTTTTTTCGCCGGCAGCCGCAGCGACGCGTTCTTCTTCGACTTCGACGGAATCAAGAACCTGTTCGATACCCGGGGCAAACGAAACTTTACCGAGCCTCATCTGGCCGGCAAGTCTCCCTGGACCGGCGTGGATTCCAATGCCGAAGCAAACGTGTTTTCGACCGTGATCGAGTTGCCGACGAGTGAACTGGCTCCCAAGCCCGTGATCCACATCTGGGGGCGCTGCAGTGTAAGACGCGACGGCCAACTGGTTCACGTCGATCGCGCCGGCCATCCCAGCGTCAGCAGCTTCTTCAACACCGATGACACCAAGTTGGAATACAACGCGAGCGAGCCCGTCAACGACCGCAAACGATGGCTCGACCAGTTTGTGCATCTGATGGGCCATACCGGCAATTACACGCGCGAGGAGGCGATAGCCGCGATCGACAAGGAGGGCACACTTCCCGACGTTCTGACTTTCGATCCGTCGAAGCCTGCAAACTATCCCAACGGTCGGACATTCACGGAGGACGTGATCAATTACCGACTCGCTTTTCTGACGAAAAATGAGTGTCCGCCTACAGGTCTCAAGCCCCACACTGACACCCTGAAGGAGTTCCCGTACATTGGCACGCCCCACGCGAAACGTGCCGCTGCATAAACCGATACTGGTGCGGATGACACTGGAAACCGCGAAATGTGGTCAGCGCGGCTCGATACTAGTGTCCTGTCCTAAATAATTATTGACAATTAGATATGGTTGTGCTCTACTGCCGGCATGTTCACACCCGCTGCCGCATTAGCCGTTGATCCAAGTCAGATAGAGCGGTTAGAGTCTC
>Ga0181532_10000256_pt1 | contig 56216 bp, 44 predicted proteins | sample PEATcosm2014_Bin_33_FD_119768 | JGI IMG/M metagenome (GOLD analysis project Ga0181532, IMG submission 119768) | Peatland microbial communities from MTU Mesocosm Facility, Houghton, MI, USA - PEATcosm2014_Bin11_30_metaG | ecosystem: Environmental > Terrestrial > Soil > Wetlands > Peat | place... | reverse complement strand
AGCTGCTCGAAGACGTGGTCCAGCACGCCGCTCTTCGACCAGCGATTCATGCGGGTGTAGATGGTATGCCAATTACCGAAGCGTTTGGGCAGTCCGCGCCACTTGCAGCCCTGCTCGGCAACATAGAGCAGGGCGTTCAGTAATTGCAAGTTGTTGAGTTTGACGTTGCCGCGCTGACGGGGAAGAGTGGAGGCAATACGCTGGTACTGCGCCTCGGTAATCTCCATGCTTCGCAGCATAGCATAGAATTACGGATTAGTGTTAACACGCCCTAGAGCGGCGCGAAATCGCTTTCGCAAAACGGGACTCTGGAGCACAACCGCCTCCACACGAACCGTAGTCTACTGGCGAGTCTCGCAATCTATTAATCACACTTTAGTAGATTTTTGAATTCCCTCAGCCTCGAGGGCGAGTCTATAATCGGGAAAAGTCGGTGGGTGCGATCGTGCCAGTCCCCGGTACCGCTCGATTCTCTTTGTTAGCTCGCCTATGGGCAAGGTTGCCCACTCTGCTGCTTGCCGCGCTGAGTCTGCCGGTTTTCAGCGCTGCGCAGACTGCGGATCAGAAAGCGAACGCTGCGCAGTCCGCCCCTGGCGAAGCACAGCAGGCAACCATTGAGAATACAGAACAGGGTTCCCAGGTCAGTCTGGCGCCACCTGCGGAAACTGCTTCGCAAGTGCAGACCGCGGCGCAGATCGAAACAGCCGCACAACCGGACAACTCCGAAGGACCTGACGCGCAGAAAACCCAGCCCGATTCCCAGCCCGCTGTGCAAAATTCTGAGCCGACCGGTGCAACCCAAGCCGGCTCCGTGCCGGCGAAATACGACGTTTCGCAGATTGGGCGACGCGACGTGGGAACGGGCCTCGACTTTTATTCTCTGGATCGCGAGATTGCGCTAGGCCGTCAACTGTCGCAAGAGGTCGAGATGAGCGCGCGGCTGGTCAGCGATCCCGTCGTCAATGAGTACATCAATCGTATCGGGCAGAACCTGGTGCGGAACTCCGACGCGCGGGTGCCGTTTACCATCAAGATCCTCGACACCGATGAAGTAAATGCCTTCGCGCTTCCGGGCGGTTTCTTCTACGTGAACAGTGGCTTGATCCTGGCCGCAGACGATGAGGCTGAGCTGGCCGGGGTCATGGCGCATGAGATCGCCCACGTCGCGGCGCGTCATGCCACCAAGAACATGACCCGTGCCCAGATTTGGAACATAGCTTCCATTCCGCTCATCTTCATTGGAGGTCCGGTGGCCTACGCGATCAGTGAGGTGGCCAGCATTGCGGTACCCCTAACCTACCTCAAGTTCTCGCGCGATGCGGAGCGCGAGGCTGATCTTCTGGGCCTGGAGTACGACTACGCTGCCGGTTACGATCCCCACGCCTTCGTGGAGTTCTTTGAGAAGCTGAATCAGGACGGGAAAAAGAAGCACAGCACGCTGGCCAAGGCTTTCGCGACGCATCCCATGAATGCGGACCGCATCAAGGCCGCGCAGGAGGAGATCCGCAAGTATCTGCCCGACCGCCCGGAGTATGTGGTGGACACTAGTGAATTCGAAAACGTCAAGACCCGTCTGCTTTCTCTGGAGAATGGCCGCCGGCTGGGCGGGGCCAGGGGCGGGGATGGGAACCGTCCGGTGCTGCTGAAGCGTACCAGTTCCTCTTCTTCCAACGGCGGCGATTCGACACAATCGTCTACACAGGACGGCAACAGCACGACGGACCAGACGGACGAGGGCCGTCCCACGCTAAAGCGCAACCCCTCCAACTGACTTTTTCACGGTTTGCAGCCTTGCGGCATGCCTGCCTAGAATGACGCCATGAAGATGCCGCGCCCACTGTTCGCGATCTTCGCCCTGTTTGTGATTCCGATTCTGCTCGCTGCTGGTCAGAATAAGCCATCTGGGCAGGCATCCACGATTAGGTTTGTCGTTATCAAAGACGACAATGGCAAGCCCGTGCGCAATGCGGCGGTGATCTTGCATCCCGTTGGACACAGCGGCAAGCAAGCCAAGGGCGGATTCGAACTAAAGACAGACGGTGAGGGTAAGACCGAGAGTGACGGGATCCCCTATGGCCTGCTGCGCGTCCAGGTGATCGCCCCAGGATTTCAGACCTTCGGAGACGACTACACTATCAATCAAGCTGAGCAGGTCGTCACCATTCGCTTGAAACGTCCGCAGGACCAGTACACGATTTACGACAAGCACTGACGTGGTTCGCTTTTCGCTCTAAGCTATTCACTTTCGGGTTGCGAATTTTCGAAGCGAAGAGCGAATAGCGAGAAGCGAGGTTCCATGATCGAAGCCAAGGCACTCTGGACCGACCACGACCGTTTCCTCGGCCAGGCGAGTAGCGGTCACGCGCTGGTGGTAGACACTGGCGGCGAAAAGTCAGCCTCCAGCCCGGTGGAACTGGTACTGATTGGCCTGTGCGCCTGCACGGCTAGTGACGTCGTCGGCATTCTGCGCAAGAAGCGCGAGCCCTTCACCAGCCTCGAAGTGCGCGCCACGGCCGAGCGGCACGAAACTTTCCCCAAGGTGTATACCAATATTCGTCTGATTTATCGCGTTGGCGGGAACGTGACCCACAAGGCAATGGAGGATGCCGTTCACCTTTCGAAAGAGAAGTATTGCTCGGTATCGGCGATGTTGGAGAAGAGCGCGAAGATTGAATTTGAGATCGAGTACGCGGGGTAGGCATCAGTAGCGAGTCGACTGAGCGCTCTTATGAAGATTGTCTACCGAATTACCGAACAAGATTACATGGAAGCTCACGATCTTCTTGCCGCAAACGAGCCTTGGTACCGACGCTCATCTCGCCGACTGCTCCCATGGTTGGGTGGACTGCTTTTAGTGACGCAGTTGGTGTATCTGGTTACAGGCACTGACCGGAATCCTACTCTTTTGGCTTTCGGCTTTTCCGTGGGCGCTTACCTCTTGTACTGCGGGTTTGCTCTTCGTCGATATTTTCGGCTTTCCTACCGCAAAGATAAGAGGTTCCAGCAAGATTTGACCGCAGACGTTTCGGAGGATGGTATCCACGTCGCGACACTGACAGCGGACTCACAGATGAAGTGGGGAGGCTTCATCCGATTCTTGGAGTTTGATAAAATTTTTATGCTTTTCCATGCGCAGTGGATCTTCAACATCTTTCCCAAGCGAGCCTTTACACCGACCGAAGCCGACGAATTCCGAGAACTGCTGTGCCGCAACATCCCGGCCACCACCCGACCGTCTTCCTCGGAGGTATAATCATCCGGTTTGCCTATGACTACTACACAAACGGAGCTGCGCCTGGCCAAGCGGATGTCACGGCTGGGAACCGAAACTGCCTTCGAAGTGCTCGCCCACGCCCGCGCCTTAGAGCGCCAGGGAAAACACATCATTCACCTCGAGATCGGCGAGCCCGACCAGGATACGCCTGCGAATATCGTCGAGGCTGCGGTGGACGCTCTGCACGAGGGTTATACCCACTACGGGCCATCGGCCGGACTTCCGGATTTGCGCGAAGCCATTGCCGAAGATGTGGCAAAGTCGCGCGGCATCAAGGTAAACGCCGACGAGGTTGTGGTGGTTCCCGGCGGCAAGCCGATCATCTTCTTTACGATTCTCGCCCTCATCGAAGAAGGCGATGAAGTCATCTACCCCAATCCCGGCTTCCCGATTTATGAATCAATGATCCGTTTTCTGGGCGGGAAACCAGTTCCAGTCCACCTGCGGGAAGATCGTGACTTCCGCCTCGATGTTGACGAGTTGGCTAAAGACATCACCGATCGCACCAAGCTCATCATCATCAACTCGCCGCAGAACCCGACCGGCGGCGTGATGACCAAAGAAGACGTTCAGAACCTGGCGGCAGCGATCGGCGATCGAGACATCATGGTCATGAGCGACGAGATTTACCACCGCCTGCTCTTCGAGGGCGAGCATTACAGCATCGCGTCGGTGGATGGCTTCAAAGATCGCACCATCATTCTCGATGGCTTCTCGAAGACCTACGCCATGACGGGATGGCGCATGGGTTACGGCATCATGCGTCCCGATCTTGCGGTGCATATTGCGCGGCTGGCGACCAACTCGATCTCCTGCACCGCGACGTTCACGCAAGTGGCCGGCATCGAGGCGCTGCGCGGTGATCAGAGTGAACCCGAAAAGATGCGGCAGGAATTCCAGAACCGCCGCGATGTTTTCGTGAAGGGCATCAACCAGATCAAGGGTTTCTCGTGCCGCCTGCCCAAGGGCGCGTTCTACACCTTTCCGAACATCAAGCAGACGGGCTGGCCGTCGAAGAAGCTGGCGGACGCGCTGCTGGACGACGCGGGAGTCGCGGCATTATCGGGAACTGCGTTCGGGGCGTTCGGCGAGGGGTATCTGCGGTTCAGTATCGCCAATTCGATCGAGAACATCGAAATCGCGCTCGACCGCATCGATCAGTGGACGAAGAAGAATTTGTAGTTTGCTGAGTTTGATGTGCGAGGGCCCGCTGCAAAGCGGGCTTTTTCATGGTACTTGCATATGGGGCGCAATCGGCTGAAGAATCTAAAACGCATTTGGGGACTTGCATGGCACAGAAAAAATTCCGCGTCTTCGCGACGGCTGACATCGGCGAGGCGGCCTTCAATCGCCTGCGCGAGCGCGGCTACGAGCTCGAGGTCTATCCCAATCCGGAGCCACCGCCGAAGAGCCTGATCATCGAAAAAGTTCGCAGCGGCGTTGACGGCCTCATCACAACTCTGCGCGACAAAATTGACGCCGAGGTCTTCGAGGCCGGCAAGGGCACGCTCAAGGTCGTGGCGCAGTACGCGGTAGGGTTCGACAACATCAATCGCCCCGACGCCAATCGCTACAAGGTCCCATTCACCAATGCTGCTGACGTGCTCACCGAAGCCACGGCGGAGTTCGCCTTTTTTGCCCTTGCTGACCTCGCGCGCAAACTTTGGAGCGCCGAGCATCTGGTCAGAGAAAACAAGTGGGGCTATTGGCATCCTTATCTGCCTTTTCTCGGCGATGAAGTGACCGGCAAGACCATCGGCATTCTCGGCACCGGACGCATCGGGCAATCGGTCATCAAGAAGTGCACTGGCTTCGACATGAACATTTTGTGCTACGAAGCCATGGGTCCCAATGAGCAGATGCTCGCCACGGTTCAGGAGCTGATGGATTTGCGCTTCAAACGCGGACTGCAACGGGAGCGCACCTCAATCAAATACGTTTCCATGGAAGAGGCGCTGAGCCAGAGCGATTTCATCAGCATTCACGTGCCGCTTCTGCGCGAGGGCGAGAGCGACACGCCGACGTATCATCTGATCAATGAGCGCACACTTCGAACGATGAAACCTACCGCCTATCTGGTGAATACTTCGCGCGGGCCGGTGGTGGACGAGAATGCGCTTGCCAAGGCGCTCAAGGAAAAGTGGATTGCCGGAGCGGCGCTTGATGTCTATGAAACCGAGCCGCTGCCGCCGGACTCGCCGCTACGCGACCCTGAGATTGAGGACCGGTGCCGCTTGTATCCACACTTCGCCAGCGCCGGGCGAATCACACGACTCTCGCCAGAGCCCAATCTCGGCATGGCTGGCCGCTGCGTGCAAGGCCTGATTGATGTCTTGGAGCAGAATTACGGCGGCGACGTTACGAAGATGCCGTACGTGGTAAATGAGGAAGCATTCCGGTGAGGATAGCACTCACCAGCCAGCACTCGGCATTCAGCAGGGACACAGGTTAATGATTTCGTTTCGTGGGTTGGCGAGGGTAACTCTTTGGGCTTATTTGGCTGAATGCTCTGACTGCTATTTTTCCACCATCGCTGCCACCAGCGAGTGGAAGATCTTTGCCCCGTCGGTCATGCCCAGTTCGGGCGCAGCGGCGCGCTCGGGATGCGGCATCATGCCCAGGACATTGCGTCCTTCGTTGCAGATTCCAGCGATGTTCTCGAGTGAGCCATTGGGATTGGCTTCGGCCGTAACCTCGCCGCTGGGCGTCGTGTAGCGAAAAATGATGCGGTCCTGGTCCTTCAACTCGGCAAGAGTAGCCTCATCGCAGAAGTAGTTCCCTTCCATGTGGCCAATGGGAATCTCCAGCACTTCGCCTTTGGTGAACTGTTGCGTGTACGGCGTGTTGGTGCTGTCCACGCGGATGTACACCGGCTTACAAACGTACTTCAATCCGGCGTTGCGCAGGAGCGCGCCGGGCAGCAGCCCCGCTTCGCACAGGATCTGGAAACCGTTGCAGATGCCGAGCACCAGCCCGCCGTCCGCGGCGAACTTGCGTACCGATTCCATCACCGGAGAGAACTTAGCGATCGCGCCCGTCCGCAGATAGTCTCCGTAGGCAAATCCACCCGGAACGATGATGGTGTCACAGCCTTGCAGATCGGGCGAATCATGCCAGAGGAAGGTCACCGGCTGCCGAGCCACTTCCGAAATGGCCCAATAGGCATCGTGGTCGCAATTGGAACCGGGGAAGATGATGACACCGAATTTCATCCAGAAATCTCTCTGTGGGGCGGTAAAGTTGAGTGTAGCATGGCTTTCGAGACCTCCCGGAGAGGGCTGGCATCAAACCAGTAATGCAGTTTTCACACCATGTCAATATCACCGGAGGAGCGCTGCGCCGATGGGCAGTGGCGCAGTGCTATGACTCGGCTGCCGTCGGCGCGCTGTGGTGGGTGGGGCTCGATTATCTGCACGTACCGTGGGCGCCGTTCTGGGCAATTCTCGCCGCACTTCTGCAATTCATTCCGCACTTCGGGCCAGTGATGGCCGTTATGGGACCGGCGATGGTCACGCTGTTCGCCAGTGGCCTCGAGCAATTCCTTTACGTCATCATTCTCTGCGGAGGAATCGTCGTCGTGGACGGATTGCTTTTGCAGCCGATCATCATGCGCCGCACCGCGCGCGTGCCAATCTGGGCTTCGCTGATCGTTCCCATCCTGCTCAGCCTAGTCTTCGGATTTTGGGGATTGCTGCTGGCGGCTCCGCTGCTCGCCGTGATCTTCGCGTATCGAGCACACGAAAAACGTGCCGATACATCAGTCCCACGCCAGACTCCTCCCGGCCAGGCGATCACCGGCGGGAGACTGATCTCGCCAGGGACGCCGAGCGGGCATATTCCGCCTCAGAAATAAATCTCTGCGAAGCGGCGAGCTTAGCCACGGATTTTCACGGATGAACACGGATGACCTGCGGGAACAAGCATGAAAAGGCGCGCCAAGCCTCACATTTAGCCAACCTTGGTTTCTGATCTGTGTACTCCGTGCAGATCCGTGGTTCAGGTTTTGTCCTCGTTTTCCACACTTTCCTCAGGCTGCAAGCGCCATATCGCCCGAATAGAATAGAAACAGCACGCAAAGGCTCGAGTTCCGAATGTCCCAACCGCAATTCGTTCATCTTCATCTTCATACCGACTACTCCCTGCTCGACGGCGCCTGCGAGATCGAACGCCTCGTCGGCCGCGTCAAGGAACTCGACATGCCGGCTGTCGCGGTAACCGACCACGGCAACATCTTCGGTGCGGTGGCTTTCCATAATGCCGCAAAGGAAGCAGGCGTGAAGCCGATACTCGGCTGCGAGCTTTACATTTGCAAGAAGGAGGACCATCGCGCGGCCCCGGAAGGTGACAGCTACAACCACCTTATCGTTCTCGCCGAAAACGACGAAGGCTATCGCAATCTGGTCAAGATTGTCTCCGAGGCGTCGCTGCACGGCTTTTACTACAAGCCGCGCGTGAGCAAGAGATTCCTTGCCGAGCATGCGAAGGGATTAATCGGCCTGTCCGCGTGCCTGAAGGGAGAGGTTGCGGAAAGCCTGACGGAAGGAAAGTACGAAGCCGCGCGCGCAGCCGCCACCACCTTCAATGACATCTTCGGCAAAGGGAATTTCTATCTCGAGATCCAGGACCAGGGAATCCCGGAGGAGCAGCGCATTCAGCCGCGCCTGCTGGAACTGGAGAAGGAACTCGGCATCCCTCTGGTGGCGACCAACGACAGCCACTATCTTTGCGAAGACGACGCCCATGCCCAGGACGTGATGGTTTGCATTCAGACCGGGAAGTCGATTCACGATACCCAACGGCTCAAGTTTCATGGCAACCAGTTCTATGTGAAAAGCGCTGTCGAAATGGCAAAGGTCTTCTCCGGATACGAGCATGTGCTGGGGCGCACGTTGGAAATTGCCGAGCGCTGCAACGTTAGGCTGGAGAAGGTGAGCGATCCATTCCCGCAGTTCGAGGTCCCGGCGGGGTACTCGCTTCCCGACTACTTCGAGCACATCGCGCGGGAAGGCTTTGCCAAGCGGCTCAATGTGCTAAGTGAACTTCACGCGGCGGGCCGCCTGAAACATTCGCTGGGGGAGTATGAGCAGCGCCTGGCACGCGAAATCGACATTATTCGGCAGATGCAGTTTTCCGGCTATTTTCTCATCGTGTGGGATTTCATCCGCTACGCCAAAGAAAGAAACATTCCGGTAGGCCCGGGCCGCGGATCGGCCGCGGGGGCGCTTGTCGCTTACGCGCTCGGCATCACCGACATCGATCCTCTGCAACATGAGCTGCTGTTCGAGCGCTTCCTGAATCCTGAGCGCATCAGCCTGCCCGACATTGATATTGACTTCTGCATGAACCGTCGGGGCGAGGTCATTGACTACGTGACCCAGAAGTACGGCCGCGACCAGGTGGCGCAAATCATCACCTTCGGAACCATGGCGGCCAAGGCGGCGATCAAGGATTCCGGCCGTGCGATGGAAATTCCATACGCCGAAGTGGACCGCATCGGGAAGATGATTCCCACGACCTTGAACATCACCATCGACCAGGCGCTGAAGGACTCGCCGCCACTGGCCACTGCGTACGCAAACGAGCCGCAGACGAAGGAGCTGATCGATACCGCCAAGAAGCTCGAAGGCCTGGTTCGGAACTCCGGCGTGCACGCTGCCGGGGTAGTAATCTCGCCGCAGCCGCTCACCGATCTGGTCCCATTGCATCGCACCAAGAACGAAGAAATCGTTACCGCCTACGACATGAAGGCGATCGAAAAGCTGGGCCTGCTGAAGATGGACTTCCTCGGGCTTACCACGCTTACCATCATTGATGACGCGCTGCGCCTGATTGAACAGACGCGGGGGGAGCGGCTGAACCTCGAGAAGCTTGAACTCGACGATAAGGTGACATATGAGAAAGTCTTCCACACCGGATTGACATCGGGTGTCTTCCAGTTTGAATCGCACGGCATGCGGGACGTGTTGCGGCGCTACAAACCCACTTGCGTCGAAGACCTCACCGCCTTGAACTCGCTCTATCGGCCGGGGCCGATCCAGGGCGGCATGATTGAAGATTTCGTCGAGCGCAAATGGGGACGCAAGAAGATCGAGTACGAGTTGCCCGAACTCGAACCGTTCCTGAAGGAAACCTTCGGCGTCATCGTTTATCAGGAGCAGGTAATGCAGATCGCCAATCGCCTGGCTGGCTATTCTCTAGGAGAAGCCGACCTGCTCCGCCGCGCCATGGGCAAGAAGGACCCCGAGGCGATGGCCAGGCAGCGCGAGCGCTTCGTGCGAGGTGCGATCGAGCGTGGGTTTCCGCAGAAGAAAGTGGCAAAACTTTTTGACCTGATGGAGCAGTTCGCGGGATACGGTTTCAACAAATCACACTCCGCCGCGTACGCGCTGCTCGCCTATCAGACGGCCTACCTCAAGACACACTACTCGGTCGAGTTCATGGCCGCGTTGTTGACCTCGGTTTCGGGCAGCACCGACGACGTAGTGAAGTACATCAACGAGTGCCGTGAGATGGGCATACCCGTCGAACCACCCGACGTCAACGTGAGCGACGCGTATTTCACGCCGCATGGCGATGCCATCCGCTTCGGTCTGGCAGCGGTCAAGAACGTCGGCCATAACGCGATCGAGTCCATCGTGGCTGCGCGAAAAACCTCCGGCAAGTTTACGTCAATATTTCAGTTCTGCGAGAAAGTCGATCTTCACATGCTCAACAAACGGGTCATCGAGTCGCTCATCAAGAGCGGCGCCATGGATCCGCTGGGCCGCCGCGCGCAGTTGATGGCCGTCATTGACAGCGCCATGGAGCACGCCGCGAAGACGCAGAAGGACGCGGCGCTTGGACAGCATGGATTGTTCGGCGTCTTCCAGCAAGATGACGAGGCGCAAACTCGCGAGAAACCGTTGCCCAATATTCCTGATTGGGACGAGCACGAGCGGCTGTCGCATGAAAAAGAGATTCTGGGATTCTTCATCACTGGCCACCCGCTGGAGAAGTATCGCGAGAAGCTGCTCGAATTCAGCGCGCTCACCACCGTTGAAGTCGCCGGTCTCAAGTCTTCCACCGGCAGGGACGAAATCCTGATCGGTGGCATGCTCACTAACATCCGAGTGGCGAAGTCGAAGAAGGGAGACCTCTACGCGCAGGGCCAGCTTGAGGACATGGACGGTTCGGTGGACATCCTTTGCTTCGCCGACGCCTACAAGAGGCTCACGGACAAGTTGCGGCTCACTGTTCCGGTGCTGGTGAAGTGCGGCGTGCGTGTTGAAGAAGGGTCGAACACCAAGATCATGGTCGGCGACATTACTCCCCTGGAGCAAGCCCAGCCCAAACTGCCGCAACATTTGCGCATCAAAGTTTCACTCGAAAACGTCTCGCCAGCCACGATAGACGAGCTTCACGGGCTCTGCCGGGAGCGCAAAGGCGAGGCCCGCGTGCTCTTCGACCTCGAGCGCAAGGGCGACTTCACGGTGGTGATGGAGGCGGAAGGCTATAATGTGTTGCCGGACCGAGCGTTCATCAATCGCGTTGAAGAGTTGTGCGGCCGCGGTAGCGTGCGGGTGGTTGATTGAGTCCAACTCCGTCCGACCCTACAGAACCTGGAACTGCTGTAGCTGGCGAAGGTGATCTGTCGCGTCTCCGCTCGGGAATCCTGCCAGCACTGGATTACTGGATCTCCGCAGTGGAAGCCGTGTACCGCGGGTCAACGGGGCGAAAAGACATTGATATGGAAGCTGCTTCGAAGGCGCAAAGCGAACTGGAAAATATCGAGAAACAGATCGAGCAACTGCAGGGCGTTGCCGGAGACAACAAAGACGTTCAGCGTCAATTGCAGGCGGCGCAGGAGCGCGTCGCGGCCCTCAAGCGCCAGATGGCCGGACAATTGACCGCTTGGGAACGCGCCCAGTTGGCCCGTCACCCCATGCGTCCGTATCCCCTGGATTACATTGAGCGCATATTCGCCGACTTCAGTGAAATTCATGGCGATCGTGGCTTCGCTGATGACGCAGCCATGGTCTGCGGCATGGCGCGTTTCCATGACCGGGAAGTGGCTGTTGTGGCCACGCAAAAAGGCCGCGACACAAAGCAGCGTCTGTATCGCAATTTCGGCCAGCCGAGCCCCGAGGGCTACCGCAAAGCGCTGCGCCTGATGAAGTTTGCCGAGAAGTGGCGCCGGCCATTGATTTCGCTGATCGATGTGCAGGGTGCTTATCCCGGGCTTGGCGCTGAAGAACGTGGCCAGGCGGAGGCCATTGCCCGAAACTTGCGCGAAATGGCGCGCCTGGAGGTGCCGTTCATCGCCGTCATCACCGGAGAGGGCGGAAGCGGCGGAGCGCTGGCGATTGCCGTTGCCGATCGGGTGCTTATGCTGGAGAACAGCATCTACTCGGTCATCTCGCCCGAGGGCTGCGCTGCCATCATGTGGCGCGATTCCGACAAGAAAGAGCTTGCGGCGCAGGCGATGCGCATCACCGCCAAGGACAATCTGGAGCTGGGCCTGTGCGATGAAGTGGTCCCGGAGCCGCCGGGCGGGGCACACCACGATTACGACGCTGCTGCAAACATGTTGGCTGATGCTCTGGAAAAGCACCTGAGTGCACTGGAGAGGATGCCGATGTCCGATGTGCTCGAAGCGCGCTACAAGAAGTTCCGTAACATCGCGCGGTACTTTGAGACAGTGGGAACCAGCGCCGGTGCGCCGAAGTAAACACCTGTCCGCTCGCGTCTCGCTAGTTCCACCAAGCTTCCGTACTGCCCTATAATTGAATTGTTCTCCCTGCCACTGCATCAATCGTTAGCAAGGGGTATTGATGGCCACAACTGAATTCGCAGTACACGGCGCCGAGCTCGACGCCGTGCGTGAGCCTGTCGTCAACGACTTCAGCATACAAGTTGCGACTGTAAACGGCTCGGGATCGCAGAGCGCCAACACCGTGCTCCTGCGCACCATTTTCCAGATGGGCGTCCCCGTCTCCGGCAAGAACATGTTTCCCTCGAACATCGCCGGCCTGCCCACGTGGTACACGATCCGGGCCAGCAAGAAGGGATACATCGCGCGCAAGAAGGAAATTGACTTCCTGGTGGCGATGAACCCGGAGACCGCGAAGGAAGATGCGATGTCGCTGGCGCCGGGTGCTGCCGTTCTTTATGACGAGCCGCTGAAGCTGAGCGATCTGCGCTCCGACCTGACGTTCTACGCCGTGCCCTACGACAAGCTCTGCGCCGCCACCTGCCCTGAAGCCAAACTGCGCAAGCTGGTCAAGAACATGATCTACGTAGGCGTGGTGGCGCAGCTGCTCAACCTCGATATGACCGAAGTCGAGAAGGCGCTTAGGAAGCAGTTCGCGAAGAAGGTGAAAGCGGCCGACCTCAACTGGAACGCCGCAAAAGCGGGGTACAATTACGCCGCCTCGTCGCTCACCAAGGCCGATCCGTTCACCATCGAGCGCATGGACAAGACCGCGGGCATGATCATCATTGATGGCAATGCCGCCGCTGCGCTGGGCTGCATGTTTGCTGGCGTCACCGTGGTGACGTGGTATCCGATCACGCCTTCGTCCTCGCTGGTGGAGACGCTGATCGATTACATGAAGGAGTACCGTATCGGGCCGGATGGCAAAGCGACCTTCGCCATCGTACAGGCGGAAGACGAACTCGCCGCCGTCGGCATGGTTCTTGGAGCTGGATGGTCAGGGGCACGCTCCATGACCGCGACCGCCGGCCCAGGCATCTCGCTGATGGCTGAATTCGCGGGATTGGGCTATTACGTTGAGATTCCTGGCGTTATTTGGGACATCCAGCGCGTTGGGCCTTCAACCGGACTACCGACGCGAACCTCGCAGGGCGACATCGAGTTTGTGGCCAAGCTCTCGCACGGAGACACCGCGCATCCGATGCTGCTACCGTGCAGCGTGGCCGAATGTTTCAGCATGGCGAGCGAGGCATTCGATCTCGCCGAGCACTTGCAGACCCCGGTGTTCGTGATGTCCGATCTCGATCTCGGCATGAACAACTGGATGTCAGAGCCGTTTCAGTATCCCGAGAAGCCGATGGATCGCGGCAAGGTGCTGACGGCGGAAGACCTCGAACGGCTCGGCGGTTTCGCGCGCTACAAAGACGTGGACGGCGATGCGATTGGCTACCGTACTTTGCCTGGGACCGATCATCCAAACGCAGCGTGGTTCGCGCGGGGCAGCGGGCACAACGAGAAGTCCGGGTACAGTGAGCGCCCTGACGACTACGCGAACAACATGGACCGCCTGGCACGAAAGTTCGAGACCGCGCGCACGCTGGTTCCTAAGCCGGAGATCATGCGTAACGACGGCAACGAAGTGGGCATCATCGCTTATGGCACGTCGCACCATGCTCTGGTCGAGACGCTCGATCAGTTGCAGACGGAATACGGAGTGAAGGCGGACTACCTGCGCCTGCGCGCGTATCCTTTCACATCGGAAACACACAAGTTTGTCGCCGCGCACAAGCGGGTGTACGTCGTAGACCAGAACCGCGACGGTCAGATGCTGCAACTGCTGAAGCTCGACATCCCGATCGAGGACATCGCCAGGCTGCGCAGCGTCCGCCACTACAACGGACTGCCAATCGACGCGCGCTCAATCACGGATGACATCGTTCTTCAGGAGGGCAAGTAAATGGCGACCGCAGCAACACCGCCGCCCAAAACGAACCGTATCGGACTCCAGGTGCTCGACTATCGCGGCGGTAAGACGACGCTTTGCGCCGGTTGCGGCCACAACACCATTTCCGAGCGCATCATTGAAGCGTTCTATGAGATGGGTATTGCGCCAGAGCGAGTCATCAAGCTGTCGGGCATTGGCTGCTCCTCCAAGAGCCCGGCATACTTCATGAACCGTGCGCACAGCTTCAATGCCGTCCATGGACGCATGCCATCGGTCGCGACCGGTGCAGTGCTGGCGAACTCGAAGATCGTCGCTCTTGGTGTCAGTGGCGACGGCGACACTGCCTCCATCGGGATGGGCCAATTCGTGCATCTCATGCGACGCAATCTTCCCATCATCTACATCATCGAAGACAACGGCGTTTACGGACTGACGAAGGGGCAGTTCTCCGCCACCGCCGATTTGGGTTCGAAGCTGAAGACCGGCGTGATTAACGATTTGCCGCCGATTGACACTTGCGCGCTGGCGATCATGCTGGGCGCCACTTTCGTCGGCCGCTCGTTCTCCGGTGACAAGAAGCAGTTGCACACCATGCTGAAGGCGGCCTTGGCGCATCGTGGCACCGTGCTGCTGGACGTGATCTCGCCCTGCACTACGTTCAACGATCACGAAGGCTCGACCAAGTCATACAAATTCGTCAAGGACCACGAAGAGCCGTTGCATGATCTGAACTTCGTGCCTGCGTTCAACGAAATTGACGTGGAGTACGATGAGGGATCCAGCCTGAATGTCACCATGCACGATGGCTCGTCGTTGCGCCTGCGCAAGCTGGAACATGACTACGATCCCACCAACAAAGTCGGCGCGGTGTCTCGCTTGATCGAGTCGCACGATGCCGAGGAGGTGCTCACCGGAGTGCTCTATGTGAACACCACCGCGCCTAATTTCATCGACATGATCGATATGACCGATCGGCCCCTGGCCTCCCTGCCCGAGAGCGTCACCCGGCCCTCGCGCGAAGTGCTGGAACAGTGCATGGAAGCGTTGCGGTAACTTAACACCTGCAGAAGAAAAGCCCTCCCCGACGGAGGGCTTTTCTTTTTGTGTGATGAATCTCTACTTCAACGACGCCATATCAATCACGAAGCGATACTTTACATCGCTGCGCAGCATGCGCTCGTAGGCTTCGTTGATTTTCTGGATCGGGATGATCTCGATGTCTGACGTGATGCCGTGCTTGCCGCAGAAATCCAGCATCTCCTGGGTCTCCGCAATTCCTCCGATCATCGAGCCGGAAAGCTGACGCCGCAATGGAATGATGCTAAACGCGGCCACCGGCAGCGGCTTTTCGGGCGCGCCTACCAACACTAGCGTTCCATCGCGCTTCAGCAGGTTGAGATAGGCGTTGATGTCGTGCTGGGCCGAAACGGTATCGAGGATGAAGTCGAAGCTATTGACGTGCTTCGCCATCTGCGCCGGGTCTTTGGACAGAACGACTTCATGCGCGCCCAGGCGTTTGGCGTCTTCGGCCTTGCTCATGGAAGTGGTGAACAGCGCAACGTGCGCCCCGAATGCGTTGGCGAATTTCAGGCCCATGTGGCCCAGGCCACCCAGGCCGACGACGCCGACCTTCTGGCCTTTCTGCACATTCCAGTGCCGCAAGGGTGAGTACGTGGTGACGCCGGCGCAGAGCAGCGGCGCCGTGGCGGCAAGATCCAGGTTCGCCGGAGGACGCAGCACGAATGCTTCATCAACCACGATGGTCTTGGAGTATCCGCCGTAGGTCATGCCGCCAAGATGCTTGTCTTCGCTGTTGTACGTGAAGGTAGCGGGGCCCTCACAGTATTGCTCCAGGCCGGCCTTGCAGGCCGCGCACGTGCGGTCAGAATCAACCATGCAGCCGACGGCGGCGAGGTCGCCTTCCTTGAACTTGCGAACCTGCGCGCCGACCTTGGTCACTCGGCCGGCAATCTCGTGGCCGGGAACGACGGGGTAAGTTGTGTTCGTCCATTCGTTGCGGACGGTATGAAGGTCGGAGTGGCAAACGCCACAGTAGAGAATTTCGATCTGCACATCTTGCGGGCCGGGATTGCGGCGCTCGAATGAAAATGGCTGAAGAGGTGAAGTGGATGAATGGGCTGCGTAACCGGCAGTTTTTACGCGTCCTTGTTTCTCTGCCGGCCGTTCGGGAGTGAGAACATCAACGGTATTTGCCATAGATAAGCTCCTCTGATGGGACGAATTTTCGCCCGTTCAACAATGCAGCACGATTGCGTGCACAGCTGGGGAAAGTCAACGATGAAGTCACTAAAATTAGATTCCCTGTGGCTTTCTCGGTTGCATCCTCTCGGTGAATTCCCGGCAACTAAATTCTGATACTTTGCGGAATGCCCGCCTCCGCCGGTTCTGGTTCGTTTCCGCCACCTGAGGTAAGATTCCTGCATGGCTAAGTCGTCGCCCCAATTCGAAGTTCCCTGTCCCTGCTGCGGTGCAGTGTTGAAGATCGACGCCGAAACCAAAGCCGTAATCGCGCACACTGCCAAGGCGGTTCCCAAAACCTTCGAGGACCTGGAATCGGCGGCGCGCGCCATGAAAGACCAGGACAGCCGCAAGGAGTCCATCTTCCGCCAATCCGTGGAGGCCCAGAAACACCAGGGCGATCTGCTGGAGAAGAAGTTCCAGGAAGCGCTCAAACGCGCCAAGGAAACGCCCGATACCGGAAAGCCGCTGCGCGACTTCGATCTGGACTAGTCGCGTTCACCACCATTTCTGCCGGATTTTGCGCGGGTAGTCTGCTGTCATTTAGATTGGTCGTGATGGCGACCACAGGCGAACGATTTGAGCACGCCGTGTCAATCATGGCGCGGCTGCGCGGCCCCGGCGGGTGTCCCTGGGACCGCGAACAGACCTTCGACACCATAAAACCCTACACGCTGGAAGAAACCTACGAAGTGCTGGAGGCTATCGACGCCCGCGACTGGGACGAACTTCCGGGCGAACTCGGGGACCTCCTGCTGCAAGTGCTGTTCTACTCGCAGATTGCGGCGGAGGCCAGGCACTTCTCGATTGACGACGTGCTTGACCGGCTGTCGAACAAGCTGGTGGACCGGCATCCGCACGTCTTTGGCGATGTGAAGGCTGACACTCCCGCTGACGTGTTGCGCAATTGGCACGCGCTGAAAGCGGAGGAGAAGAAAAAGCGCCAGGGTGATGCGGAGAACACAGCGAAGAAAGCTCATTCCGAGTCGGTTCTCGCCGGCATCTCTTCGGCGATGCCGTCGCTGATGGAAGCCTACAAAATCAGCTCGCGCGTCGCGAACGTTGGTTTCGACTGGCCGAATATCGAGGGCCTGTTCGACAAGCTGAGCGAGGAGACCGGGGAGCTGCGAAGGAATTTGGAAGAATATCCCGAGCCCGGCCCGCAGCCCCAATCGGCTGCGGGAGTGGCCGGAGCACGCGGGACAAAGATCTCGGAGGAGCTTCGCTCGCGGCTCGAAGACGAGGTCGGCGACCTGCTGTTCGTCTTGGTGAACATCGCGCGCTATCTCTCGCTCGACCCCGAGTCGGCGCTGCGCAAAACGAACCGCAAGTTCCGCCGCCGCTTCGAATATCTGGAAGCCAGGCTGCGCCAGCATGGACGCAAGCCTGCGGACTCATCGCTCGACGAGATGGAGTCGCTTTGGCAGGAATCGAAACAACAGGAAAAACCGTGACCGCAGACATCGTCGAGTTGCGCAATTGCGCCGAGTTGGAAGAATTCCGCGCCTGCGTCGCGCTGCAAAAGGAAGTGTGGGGTTTCGCGGACAACGAACTGGTGCCGCTCCGCATTTTCTCGCTGGCGCCGAAGATTGGCGGGCAGGCCATCGGCGCATGGGAAGGCGAAACATTGGTGGGCTTTGCCTTCTCGATTCCAGGGACCCGCAGCGGACATCCCTACCTGCACTCGCACATGCTCGCGGTGAAGGACGGTTACCGAAACACCGGCCTCGGCAGACGAATCAAGCTGTTCCAGCGAGAAGACGCCATCGCGCACGGATACCAGTTGCTGGAGTGGACTTTCGATCCGCTGGAAATCAAGAACGCATACTTGAATCTCGAACGTCTCGGGGCCATCGCGCGCCGTTACAATGTCAACCAGTACGGCATTACGTCATCACCGTTGCAAGGATTTCTTCCCACCGATCGCCTAGTCGCGGAGTGGTGGCTGACCTCGAGGCGCGTTGAGACGACGCTCTCAACGGGCACGCATCCGCCGCTTGTGCAAGAAGGGCGAGTCGAAGTGCCCGCCGACATCTACTCGTGGAAGGCGCAGCCCGAAACGCGTCAGAAAGCCGCAGATGTGCAGTTGCACAATCGCGAGCAATTTCTTGCAGCGTTCTCGCGCGGACTGGCGTGTCTGGGCTATGAACGCGACGCGAGGGGCAACGGCGCGTTTCTGCTAGGAAGGTGGGATGAAGACTGGTCGTACGCGAGCAAGTGATTCATGAAAATTGAAGCCATCACCCTGCGCGAGCTGAAGATTCCACTGGTGCATTTCTTCGAGACCAGCTTCGGGCGCACCTACACCCGCCGTATACTCCTCGTCACTGTGCACTTCGACGGACTGGAAGGTTGGGGCGAGTGCGTAGCCGGCGAAGACCCATTCTACAGCGAGGAATACATCGATGGCGCCTGGCATGTGACCACGAATTATCTGGCTCCGGCGCTGCTGGGGAAGACGCTGCAATCGGGGCGCGAGGTTCCAGCGTTGCTGGCGCGAGTGCGCGAGCATTGCATGGCCAAAGCCTCGCTGGAAAATGCAGTCTGGGATGCCGAGGCGCAGGAGAAATCAACTCCGCTCTGGAAACTGCTAGGCGGCACGCAGCGCGAGATCGCCTGCGGCGTCAGCATCGGCATCCAGGATTCGCATGAACAATTATTACAGAAGATTGAAACCGAACTCACAGCCGGATACCAGCGCATCAAGGTGAAGGTGAAGCCCGGATGGGACGTTGAGGTGCTGGAGAAAATCCACGCACGCTGGCCCGGTATCCTGCTTAGCTGCGACGCCAACTCGGCCTACACGCTGGCTGACAACGCGCACCTCAGGAGCTTCGACCGATTCAAACTCCTGATGATCGAGCAGCCGCTGTGGAGCGATGACTTCTATTTCCACGCGCGGCTGCAAAAGCAGTTGCAAACGGCGCTCTGCCTCGACGAAGCCATCCGCAGCGCCCGCGACACCGAAGCCGCGCTGGAGTTGGATGCGTGCCGCACCGTCAACATCAAGGTCGGGCGGGTTGGCGGCTTCTCCGAGGCCATTGCTGTGCACGATATCGCGCGGCGATTTGGCGTCCCGGTGTGGTGCGGAGGCATGCTGGAATCGGGCGTGGGCCGCTCCCACAATGTGGCACTCTCGACCCTGCCCAACTTCAAGCTGCCGGGCGACGTCTCGGCGTCAAAGCGCTACTGGAAGGAAGACATCATCGAGCCGGAGGTCGAAGTTTCGCCCCAAGGAACCATCAAGATCGGCGACGACCCAGGACGCGGTTATGAGTTGCGCAAAGATCTGATTGAGAAGCTAACGGTGAGGAAGGAAATCCTGAGAAGCTAATTCCGAAACAGGAAAAACACCGCACTCACCTGTGGTTGCTGTCGGCTTCCTTCGTTGCGCCGCCGTTTTGGGCAACGGTCTCGTCGCTCTTGTGCAGCATCTCGAGTGCCTGAGCGACCGTGAGGGTTGAGGACACGGGGCGGAAATCGGTCGCGGTTTCCGTGGACCAGATCGTGAGCGGCTTAATCATCAGGATCTTGCCGTTGAACTGAAGGGTTTGACGCACCGTCTCCCAATTGCCGCCGCCCACATCGCGTTGCTCAATGATGAACTTTCCGCCCTTGTAAAGTCGGCCCAGGATGCCCCAGCCAAAGTCCACATCTTTAAACAAAGTGCCGTCGATTTTCGCTATCCGCATGGCCGTCCGATCGATGAACAGGTCTCCCTGCATGCCCTCGTAGACGCGGGTCTCATGATTGGGCGGGTTGAAATTCGGATTCGGCTTGAACGTCAGGCGTACGATGTCGTCGCCGTTAGGACCCCGCTCGGTTCCCGCGTAGGTGTAGAGGAAAGCATCCGGCAGGCTCGTCAACATGAGCGCATCCCGCTTGTCATCCTCACTGGTCGACTCCTGTTGCTTGCGCCGCGCTTCGGGGTCTTTGGCGAACTTAGCCAGCTTCTGATTGTCTTTGGCACGCTGTTCGGGCGTCAGGGGTTGATCATTGATCGCAATTGTGATGCCCAGGCCACCCTGAGGAGTCTCAATCTCTTCTCGGGTGACGGAATGATTCTTGTATTCGACCCGGTTCCGGTACATGAAGTACTGGTGGATGTCATTCGCCTTGATCTCGTTCTTCGCTGCGCGGCGCACCAGTTCCTGCGGGTCCATGTCCGGCTTCTGTTGCGCAAAACCCGGAACACACGTTACCAGGAGCACCACCAATCCCCCTATTGCTCGACGAATACCTTTTCCTTCTAGGTACACGAATCTCCCTTAGTTAGATCTTCCAAACTTCAGCCACTTCATTAGACGAAATGCTGAATCCTCAGGTTGCTTTTTCCATATGCAACTTGCGCCCATTGCTGCCTCCCTTTGGCACCTTCAATTCCACATGCGAGCAGCGAAGTTCCCGCACGCTTGTGTTACCAAAGACAAGGCGTCAAGATCTACTCAGGATCGTAGCACTCTGATATTCGAAGCGCATTACTCAGATATGCGACGCAAAGTAATCTCTGAATTGCTCGATGACGATCTCGGCACGGCCGCAGAGATAGCTGCGTCTCTCGCCGACTTGCGGCACATCAACGACTGGTTCGGCGGGACGCGCACCACCATCGCTTTATTGCGTCGAGTAGCCGGTGCAAGCGGCTGCAGGCAGTTGTCGGTGCTAGAGGTTGGCGCTGGAACTGGAGACGTGCCGCTGGCAGCGCAAAGAGCGCTCACGCGCCAAGATGTCGAATTGCGCATCACGTTAATGGATCGGGTTTGGTCACATCTGCCTGCCGGCGGCACAGCTTCAATCGCGGCCGACGCGCTGCATCTGCCTTTCCGGGATGGCGCATTCGACGTTGTGAGCTGTTCCCTGTTCGCTCATCACTTTGAGCCAGACGCACTGCAGCTTTTCGCGCGCGAGGCGTTGCGCGTTTGCCGTCATGCGCTGCTCATCAACGACCTCATCCGCAGCCGGATGCATCTGGCATTGGTCTATCTCGGGCTGCCACTTTTTCGTAGTCGCATAACGTGGCATGATGCACCGGCGTCGGTGCGCCGCGCTTATACACGGGACGAGATGCGCGAGTTGCTATCCCACCTTCCTGCGCGACGAATGGAAATGTCGAGGCACTATTTGTATCGAATGGGCATGCTGGTATGGAAATGAATGGTCCCGCACAATGCGACCTTGCGATCATCGGCGGCGGGCCAGCGGGAACCTCAGCGGCGATTACTGCCGCCCGCATGGGAGTGAAGGTCGTGTTATTTGAGGCACGAGACTTCCCGCGCCACAAGGTCTGCGGCGAGTTCGTTTCGGCGGAGTCGCTCGATCTTCTCGCAGGGCTACTGCAAAATACGCCGCAGGCAGCGTCAGTCTTCGCCAATGCTCCGGTGATCGACCGCACCCGTTTGATGCTGGGCAAGCGAGTGATCGAGGCAGCACTCTCACCGGCGGCACTCAGCATCTCCCGCTACGATCTCGACGCTCTCCTGTGGAAGGCAGCCCAGAGTGCCGCGGTTGAAGTTCATTCCAACTGCGAAGTAATCGCAAGCGATGGCGCTGGACCGTTTACGCTTCAGACCTCTGCTGGCGGCTACGCCTCGAAAGCCTTGATCGTCGCAGCTGGTCGGTGGTCGCAGTTCACATCGGACCGAACGCTTCCGCCGGGCGCGAAATGGATAGGCCTGAAAACGCATTATCGCGAGCCGAATGCGAAGCTCTCCACCGATTTGTATTTCTTTGAGAATGGCTATTGCGGCGTCCAGCCAGTCGCAACCGATGTAGTGAATGCCTGCGCGATGGTGCGGTCGGACCGCGCGACCTCCCTGGAGCAGGTCTTTGCGCTGCATCCAAAGTTGGCCGAGCGCGCCGCTGGTTGGCACACGCTGATGCAGCCGGTCAGCACCGCACCGTTGGTCTATCGCGAGCCAAAGCCGGTTCGCGACAGCATGATCTTCGTGGGCGACGCTGCGGCGTTCATCGATCCCTTCTCCGGAGACGGCATCTCCATCGCCTTGCGCAGCGGACGAGTGGCCGCAGAATGCTTGAGTGAGTTTTTGTCGGGCAGGAGTCCGCTGGTGGACGCAGTCTCCGCTTATCAGCGAGAGTACGATAGACAATTCGCTCCGCTGATCGCAGCGGCGTCACGAGTCCGTTCTCTCTTTTCGCTACCTGCAATTGCCAAGCAAGTCGTCTTCGAATTACTGCGCTTGCCAGGATTGATCCCGTATGTAGTTTGGAAGACGAGAAGGGCGCGGTGAAAGACGCTTTTCGCTCTTCGCCTTTCGGCAGCAAGCACCCCGAATCTCCCCGTAAACAGAAACTGATGTGAGGCGGATTAGCCAGAATCTGGCTAAAAGCGAAAGGCGAACAGAGAGGAGCGGCTATCGAATCACCAGCACTTCGCGTATGTTGTCACGCCCCAGGAAAAACTTCATAGACGAATAATCGCGGAAGAGATTCTCGATATGCCGGTTGTTGAAGATGCGCTGCAGCTTGTAGGCGCGGGCGGGTTGCAATTCCAGCGTGTCTTTCGAGGCAATGTTATAGCGGTAAAACGGAGCTTTGGGGCCGGCGTCCTTGGTGTGGAAGAACGCCAGCATGATGCCACCAGGCTTCATAGCCACCTGGATGCGCTCGATCAGCGGCTTCACCAGTGGCTCGGGCAGGAAATCGGCGAGGTCCCAGAACATGACCGCGTCGAACTCTTCCCGCTCGAAGTCCAAGTTCTCGTCGAAGTAGCGATGAACGTCAACCGTGGCGCCGCCGTCTCCGTTCGGGATGAGGAGAGACTTATCGGTCGCGCTGCGCAGCACGTCTTCCTGGTGGAACTTGTGTCCCAGACCGGTCATGAACGTAATGTTGGCCGGAGACGTGGACCCGAGGTCGAGGATTTTCAGTCCTTCCTCGCGCGAGATCGCACGGATGAACTCATTGAAGCCGGTGGAGCGGCGGCTGATTTTCTCGCCGGGAACGAATTCCTCTTCCGTTCCGCGCCGGCCAGAGCTACCGAATATTTTGCTGAAGATACCAGGAGCCACTGCGCACCATTGTATGAGCAGCGCGGCCTAATCATCAATGTTTGCCTAAACCCGAGGAAGGAGGCTCGCGGTGCGCGTCACACGAGGGCGTCGCGCATCGTAAGCAATGTCTGTCGCTTAGAACTTCTTCGGCTCGAGCAGTGAACCTTGCGACGAAACGCTGGGCGCCGGAACGGCTGCGGCCGTGGTAGTCTGCGGCCTGGGCTCCATCTTCGGCGCAGGCTCAGGCTTCTGGATATCAATCGTGCCCTTGAAGAAAGCGCCGTCCTCAATGGAAATCCTCGCGGTCGTGATGTCGCCCGACAACGAGGCGCTCTTGCGCAGTTCCACCCGCTCGCTGGCGTGGATGTCGCCATCCACACGTCCGTGCAGAATCACGTTGCGGGCCTCGATATTGGCGCGCACGCGCCCATTGGGACCGATGGTGAGGCTCTGACCGCGCAGTGCGATCGAGCCTTCGACTTCGCCATCCACAACCAGGTCTTCACTGCCCGAAAGTTCACCCTTCACCACGACTGACTTTCCGATGGTGGCGATCTCGCTGCTGCGCGCGCTCTCGCGCACAGGCTCGGCGGTACGCAGGGGCGCAACCGCAGCCGGAGTGGTTGGGGAGCCGATTGTGTTCGGCTCGCTGGTTGGTGTCATGATTTCGTCTTCCCTTCGCGATGACTTCCACATGGTATTGAGCTCCATCACGCGGTCGCAACGCCGGGCCAGCGGGCGTCCGCGGCGCGCGTGTGCTTGGGCGCGCCTAAACCGCTGGAAAGAGAATACTCAACCGCACGCGCAGCCGCAAACGGTTTCGCAAGGCGACTTGCAAAAATACGATGACTTTCGGGCGACTCCAGTCCTGCGGGCGCAGCTTTTCTGCTGGGCACCGGGCTACTTGCCGAGGAGGATGTCGATACCGGACATCAGCAATTCCAACTTCGCGCGGGGCCGTCTGCCCGACGCTAGTGGCAAGTAGGTTCTTATCTACCACAACTGTCTGTCACAGATCCGCAACATTGGCTCCCGTATAATTGCAGGTTTCGTACTACTCTCACCGCAGCGCAAGCAAATTCACCGGCGAGAGACAGGATTCATACCATGACTCAGATTGAGTTGATTCTCGCCCGCGAGATTCTGGATTCGCGCGGAAACCCGACCGTGGAGGCCGCCGTCATCCTGGAAAGCGGAGCGCGTGGCCGCGCCGCTGTGCCCAGTGGTGCCTCCACCGGCGAGCACGAAGCCCTAGAGTTGCGTGATGGCGACAAGGGCCGCTACGCCGGCAAAGGTGTCCTCAAGGCAGTGGGCAACATTAACGAGGTGATCGCGCCGGGACTCGAAGGCATGGATGCCAGCGAGCAGCGCGAGCTCGATAATGCGATGATCGCGCTCGATGGTACACCGACCAAGGCGAAGCTGGGCGCGAATGCCATTCTCGCGGTCTCGATGGCTGCGGCCCGCGCCATGGCCGACCATCTCGGCATCGAGCTTTACCAGTATCTCGGCGGATTCACCGCCGGCCTGTTGCCCACGCCCCAGATGAACATCTTGAACGGCGGCGTGCATGCCGACAACAACGTCGACTTCCAGGAATTCCTGATCATGCCGGTCGGAGCCAAGTCGTTCAGTGAAGCGCTGCGCTGGGGCGTCGAAACGTTCCACGTGCTCAAGGGCGTGCTGAAGAAGCGCGGCTACAACACCTCTGTCGGCGACGAAGGCGGCTTCGCGCCATCGGTCAAATCGAACACCGAAGCCATCGAGGTGGTGCTCGAAGCCATCACCCAGGCGGGCTACAAGCCGGGCGAGCAGATCGCCATCGCGCTTGATCCCGCGGCCAGCGAGTTCTACGACTCGGCGAAGAAGAAGTACGTCTTCAAGAAGTCCGACAAGAGCGAGCACTCCAGCGAGCAGATGGTGAAGTTCTGGGCCGATTGGACCCGCCAGTATCCGATTGTTTCGCTCGAAGACGGATTTGCCGAAGATGACTGGGACGGATGGAAGATGGTAACGGACGAGCTTGGTGGCAAGATCCAGCTCGTGGGTGATGACATCTTCGTGACCAACATCGAGATTTTCCAGCGGGGGATCAACTCGGGCGTCGCCAACTCGATTCTCATCAAGCTCAATCAGATCGGCTCGGTCAGCGAGACAATCGACGCGATTAACCTGGCGCGAGAGAACCGGTACACGGCCGTCATCTCGCACCGCTCGGGCGAAACTGAAGACACATTCATCGCCGATCTCGCCGTCGCCACGGGCGCGGGACAAATCAAGACCGGCTCAGCTTCGCGCACCGATCGTATCGCGAAATACAACCAGTTGCTGCGGATCGAAGAAGAACTCGGTCCAGCCGCGCGGTTCCTGGGACTGAAGGCTCTGAACTATCGCGGGGAACTGGGTGGAAAGTAGTTTGCGAATTCTCACGCTTGCTCCCGGCGAAAATCGGGAACAAACCAAGTGGGATTATTGTTGCTGAGAGCCAATGGTTAACCGACCCAAACCGCTCGTGCTCATCATCCTTGATGGCTGGGGCTACGCTCCGCCGTCTGCGGCGAACGCCATCTCGCTGGCGCGCAAGCCCAATTATGACCGCCTCCTCGCCGAGTTTCCCAACACGCTGATCCACACCAGTGGGCGCTATGTCGGGCTGCCCACCGGCCAGATGGGCAACAGCGAAGTCGGCCACCTCAACATCGGCGCCGGTCGCATCGTTTACATGGACATCACCAAGATCGACCTTATGATCGAGAACGGTGAGCTCGAGAAGAACCCTGTGTTGCTCGACGCAATGGCCAAAGCTCGCACCGGCGACCGGCGTCTGCACATGTTCGGGCTGCTTTCGGATGGTGGCGTGCACTCGCACCAGAACCATCTTTACGCGCTGTTGCGCATGGCCAAGCAAAACGGTGTGGACCGCGTCTTCGTGCACTGCTTCATGGATGGACGCGACACGCTGCCGACCAATGGCGCGGGCTACATCGAGCAGTTGCAGCAGAAGATGCGCGAGTACAACGTCGGCCAGATTGCCAGCGTGAACGGGCGCTATTATGCGATGGATCGCGACCGGCGCTGGGAGCGCGAGAAAAAGGCCTTCGACGCGATGGTCGATGGCGATGCCGAGGGCGGGCGCTACACTGACGCGGTGCAGGGCGTGAAGGACTCCTACAACCGTGGCGTGACCGACGAGTTCATCATCCCGTTCGTGCTCACCGACAGCCGCGGCGAGCCGTTGGCCACGATTCGCGACGGCGATGTCTGCCTTAACTTCAACTTCCGCGCCGACCGCGCACGGCAGATCACGCGCTGCCTTTGCCGCAACAGCCACTTCACGCCGCAAGACGGCCGCGAACTGGAAGGCTGGGAAGATCTCGACCGAGTTATTCCGCGCGACCGCGTGCCGAAAGACCTGACGTACATCTGCATGACGCGCTACGACAAGAACTTCACGCTGCCGGTGGTCTCGCCGCCGGAGTCGCTGGACAACATTCTTGCCAATGTGATGGCGAACTTCAACATGCGCAACTTGCGCGTGGCTGAGACGGAGAAGTACGCGCACGTCACGTATTTCTTTAACGGAGGGGTCGAGAAGCCGTTTAAGGGCGAAGACCGCGTGATGGTGCCGTCGCCAAAGGTCGCAACCTACGACCTGAAACCGGAGATGTCGGCCCAGGGAATCGCCGATGCCGTGAAGAAGGCGATCGCAGACAACACCTTCGACGTGATGGTGGTGAACTTCGCCAACGCCGACATGGTGGGACACTCAGGCAAGATTCCGCCGACCATTACTGCGGTCGAAACCGTGGATGCCTGCCTCGGCCAAATCGATACAGCACTGCGTCAACGTGGCGGAGCCATGATCGTCACCGCCGACCACGGCAACGCGGAGCAGATGATCGATCCCGAAACCGGTGGCCCGCACACCGCACACACGACCAATCCCGTGCCGTTCATCGTTGCGACGGAGCATGCCGTCACGCCGGCGAACTTCAAAGGTGATGCGCGCCGATTCACGCTGCATCCTGATGGCGCGCTGCAGGACATAGCACCCACGATGCTGGGTATGCTCGGCATTGCGCAGCCAACGGAGATGACGGGGCACGATCTGCGAGTGTTCGCGGAGAAGACCACCAGCAGTTAGCAATTCGCAATTAGCGACTGGCATGGCAAACATCTTGAAATTCCCGACGCCTGGCTAACTTCCCCGTTGCAGGGAAAGAATGAGCCCCAAATATCGAAGGCTAGTCGCTAGTTGCTGCCTACATGAAACTCCTTATCGCCCTTTATCACCGCTTTGAACTGTGGCAAATGCCGGAGTGGTTCTCCGAGCGGCTGCACCACGAGTTTCCGCGGATCGAAGTTGTGCACCTTCCCAACTACGATCGCGTGACCGAAGAGATCGCCGACGCCGACATCGCGATTTCGTGGTCGTTGCGCGGGCACCAGATCACAGCCGCAAAGAAGCTACGCTGGATCCACTCCACAGCTGCGGCGGTGCATCAGCTCATGACGCCGGAGCTGAGAGTCAGCGACATCATCGTGACCAATGCGCGCGATGTGCATGGGCCGGTGGTCGCTGAACATGCCATCGCGCTGGCGTTCGCGCTCGCCAAACGATTGCCACAGGCGGTCAAAAATCAGCAGCAGAAACACTGGGCACAGCACGACCTGTGGTGTGCGGAGCCGCGTCCGCGCGAGTTGAACGGCGCGACCATGACCATTGTCGGCATGGGCGGAATCGGGGGGCCACTCGCAAGGCTCGCGAAGGCGCTGGGCATGCGGGTAGTCGGAGTGCGCGAGCACCCTGAGCCGGGAAGCGAAGTAGCGGATGCCATCTACGGCTTCGCCGAGCTCGACCAGGCTTTACGCGACGGCGATTTTGTGGTGCTGGCTGTGCCGGTCACGCCAAAGACGCATCGCCTGATGAACACGCAGCGGCTGGCGCAATTGCAGCCTGGGGCTTATCTCATCAACGTGGGCCGGGGCGTGCTGATTGACGAAGACGCGCTGGTCGAGGCGCTTCATGCGAGAAGCTTCGCTGGCGCGGCACTCGACGTCACCACGGAGGAACCGCTTCCGCCGGAGTCTCCCTTATGGCATACGGAGAATGTTTTCATCACGCCCCACATCGCAGGTCTCACCGAACGAATGTGGGAGCGCCATTACGCGCATTACACGGAAAACCTGCGCCGCTACCTGGCGGGCGAGCCTCTGTTATGCGTGGTGGACAAGCAGCGAGGGTATTAAGAGATGAGGCGTTGAGCTATTCAGAAATCTTGGTGCCGAAGAAGGGACTCGAACCCCCACACCCTTGCGGGTACATGGACCTGAACCATGCGCGTCTGCCAATTCCGCCACTTCGGCACGGGTGGAAACGAGTGAGACACTCAACTCGCCGTTCAGGAAGCAGTTTTATTGTACAGGCGCTCTCGCAAGGTTAGCAATCATCAGCTTGCTGCTGCGGCCGCGTCGTTTGCCCCGTGAGAGCCGTACTCCTTCAACTTGTTGTGCAGGGTCTTCAGGCTGATGCCAAGGATTTCGGCAGCGCGCGTCTTATTGTTATTTGTCGCTTCCAGCGTCTTCAAAATCAGCAGGCGCTCGGCCTCCTCCACCGTAGTACCGACGCCGAGGCGCACCGCGTTGGCCTCCTGCACCGGCGCGCGCGAAACCACCTGCCCGAAACCCGGCGGCAGGTGCCTGGGCTCGACCAGAGCGCCGTCGCACACGATCACGGCCCGCTCTAGTGTGTTGCGTAGCTCACGAACATTCCCCGGCCAAGCGTACGCCAGGAAGGCACTCATCACCGGCTCGGTGATCCCGGCGACGGTGCGGTTGTGCTTCTCGTTCATATCAGCCAGCAGCGCCTGCACCAGATCATGCACATCATCCTTGTGTTCACGCAGCGGCGGAAGGTGAATGTTGAAGACGTTCAGACGATAGTAGAGATCGTTGCGCAGTTGTCCAAGAGCAACCGCTTCGTCGGGAGGCTTGTTGGTTGCCGCGAGCACGCGCACATCCACCGAGGTTTCCTCCTTGCTGCCCAGACGGCGCAGCTTGCGGTCCTCCAGTACGCGCAACAGCTTGGCTTGCGTGGCGATCGGCATCTCGCCGATTTCGTCGAGCAACAACGTACCGCCTTCGGCCAGCTCAAAGCAGCCCGTACGGCGCTCCATGGCGCCGGTAAACGCGCCCTTCTCGTGTCCGAAAACTTCGCTCTCGATAAGCGTTTCCGGGATAGCGGCGCAGTTGATGGCGACGAACGGCTTGGCTTTGCGGTTGCTGAGCGAGTGAATGGTGCGCGCCACGATTTCTTTGCCGGTCCCGCTTTCTCCGGTGATCAGGACCGAGGCCGTGCTCGGGGCCACCATCTCGATTAAGCGGAACACTTCCTGCATTTTCTTTGAGGGCCCCACCAGCGAGCCCAGCACGCCAACGTCGCGCAGTTTGCGGCGGCTGGCTTCCAGCTCGCGCTCGGCGCTGCGAATGCGCGAAGCATTCTGGAGTATGTTGCGCAAACGCGTGGGATTGACCGGCTTCTCGATAAAGTCGAAGGCGCCGACTTTCATGGCAGAGACGGCTGCATCTACACTGCCCTGTGCGGTGAGAAGAACGACCGCGACCTGTTGCGGGTGCGCAGCGATGTTCTCCAGCAATTCCATGCCGCTCATGCGCGGCATCTTCAGATCGGTAATGACAATCCCCGGATTCCAGGATTCGACCCTTTCCAGTCCTTCCACTCCATCGCTGGCGACTTCGGTGTCGTAACCCCAGGCCCGGACCAACTCGGCCAGGCCCGTACGTTCGTTTTCCTCATCCTCTACGATCAAAACTTTTTCTTGAGTCATGGGGACAATTCTTGCAAATTTCAACGGCTAAGTTACGCGGCCCGGCTATGGCCAATAAAACAACTCCTTTAGATGCCGCCCGGCGGCCCTGGGTCGATTTCATGTCGGGCTGCCAACGGCGCACCGGACCAGGCAACTGCGCGACGGCTACCAATAAAGTAACACCTTCAGGCCGTTTTCGTGGCAGCCGCGGAACCTCCCGCGAGCCCGCACGGCGGCTTCGGCGTAGCAGCGCGAGACCTACGCCACCCAGCGCAATCCGCGCACGTCCGCAAATAGCGCGGGGCCGCTGGCCTTATTGGCCTCCGGACCCACTTCTCGGCGTTAATTCTATGCTGACTGCCAGCGGGCAATCATGTAAACTGAGACGCAGGCGGATTGGAGAGGATTCGAGGAGTGCAAAATGAGTAAATAGCCACCCCATTTAAATGGGTACAAAAGCTTTGTTAATCTTCTACATTCATGTACAATCGTTTGCTGTTGCGAGCAGGATGAAACCCTGCACTTGTATTGTAAAAATTGAGATTTGAACCCGAGCTGGCCACTTTGCTTACGGTACTGCTTAGAGTTCCGGAGGATTGCGAATGTCTTCTCGTATTGTAGTAATTTCGAGATGCGTTGTTGCGACATGTATCGCGCTTGCATTTACGCTGTGTCTATTGGGCGCGGTGGCTGCTGCGCAAGTCACTATTCAACCACAAGACGAAGTCTTTGGAGGCTATTCCTGGCTACACACCAACGGATACGCCGCCTTTGACGACATAGGCTACAAAGTCCCGGACATCACGGATGGCTTTGACCTTTCCAACACCTATTACTTTCCCCAAGAACACAACCTGGGCGTATTGGCGGATTTCAGCTACCACTTCAATGGCAACAATACCGTTGTCGCTGGAACTGGGAGCAAGACCAGTGTCTTTTATATGGCGGGCGGATTGCAGTACAAGTATCACACCGATACTTTCTCTCCGTTCGTCCGTGTGTTCGTTGGCGCAGCCGACCACCGTTTGCCGGCTAGCTCCCAATGGTCGCCTGAAGTAGGCGGCGGCGGCGGCATCGATCTGACCGTCACCCGAAGGTTTTCCATACGTCTGGCGCAGGTGGATTACATTTATTCAAACTACACTCCCCCAGTCCTGTCGGGCCATGACTCGCAGTGGAACAGTATCCGCTTAGCGGCGGGCCTGGTTGTGAATCTGGGCACCTACTACAACCCGCCACTGTCCTGCACCGCCTCGGCTACGCCGGCTGAGGTTTTTGCGCCAGACCCGGTGAAGGTCACCACCACAGGCACGAATTTCCCGCCGAAGGACGCTCTCATCTATGCCTGGACTGCCAACGGTGGCAAGCTGTCGCCAGACAACGCGCAGTCGGCGAACATCGATACCACGGGCGTGGCTCCGGGAAACTATTCGGCAAATTCGACGATCTCCGACCCCAAGTTGAAGAATCATGACTCCGGCGTTCATACAGTCTTCTTCGGCAAGCCAGAGCCCATGAAGCCGGCGATGTGTGCAGCGAGCTTCACTATCAAGCAGCCGCTGCCACCAGTGGTAAGCTGCTCGGCGAATCCGACCACGATCGCCATTGGCGAGCCGTCCACCATCACCATGACAGCCACCGATCCGCAGGGATGGCCGATGACCTATAGCTGGTCGACCACTGGCGGTACGCTCAGCGGCAGCGGTACCACGGCGACGTTGACCGCAACAAATGCGGATGCGGGCAACACCATCACGGTGACCGGCACGGCGACGACTAATCGCCCCGGCGGGAACCCGGCCACTCTGAGCAGCAGTTGCACGGCGTCAGTCAATGTGCCGGCCGTCCAGAAGTGCGCCGTTATCGAGGATTGGGGTGAGTGTACCTTCGAGAAGAACCCCAAGAAACCATGGCGCGTGGACAACGATTGCAAGGACACCTTGGATAAACTTTCTCTGCGGTTGCAACAGATGCCCAATGGCAAGCTGGACATCGTGGGCTACACCAACGAGAAGGAAGTCGTCAGCGAGCAGACTCTGGGTTCGCAGCGTTCCGTGAACGTCAAGTACTACCTGACCACGGACGGTCCGAACAAGGCTGATGCTAGCCGCATTCAGCCTCGCCAGGGCGGCGCCAAGGGCCAGGCAACCCACTTCTACTTCGTGCCCGAAGGCAACCTGTGCGGCGGGCAACTGGAAGAGGGCACTACGGTTGACGAAACCCAGGTGCAGCCGCAGTCGCGTAATGCGCCTGCTCCGAAGAAGCACAAAGCTAAGGCCAAGCCTGCTGCGCCTCCAGCGCAATAGTCAGGTGCCGTAGCTGAACTCAGGCCGGTGAGAGGCACGCCTCTCACCGGCCTTTTTTGACCCGCGTATTGGTCTTCGGGTAATTTACGGAGTGGGTACGCGGCAGCTTTTGCCGGATGCGCGCACAGGCGCATCGGAGTTATCATCGTCAGAGAGCGCGGGTTCCATCCCTCTCCAATCAAAATAGGCGGAATTTTTTTATGCAGAAGCTATTCGGATGTACGGCGAAGCTGGTTTTGTGCGCCGCAGTGCTGTTCACCACTTTTTGCTTCGCTTCGGACTGGCAGTTGATTGGGCCGGAAGGCGGGAATGTCCGCAGCCTCGCCTACGATCCCAGCGATCCCAATCGGATCATCCTGGGCACCAGCGCCGGGCAGCTCTTCGTTTCGCAGGACGGGGGAAATTCGTGGAACGTGTTCGCTCACCTCGGCCCGGGCGAGGATTATGTCTTCGACCATGTGGTCTTTGACCCCACTAATCCAGCCACGATTTATGCGGCCGCGTGGGGCTTGTTTGACGACAACGACGGTGGCGCCTTCCGCTCCGACGATGGCGGCCTTACCTGGCGGGAATTGATGGGAGTGCACGGCAAGTCCATCCGCGCCCTGGCCATGGCGCCCAGCGACCACAACATGCTGGTAATCGGAGCGCTGGACGGCGTTTTCCGCTCCCGCGATGGCGGCGCAACCTGGGAGCGTATTTCGCCGGAGAATCCTCTCGCCATCGAGAACCACTCCTCGCTGAAGAACTTCGTGTCCGTCGCCATTGATCCTCAGAATCCCGACATTATGTATGCCGGAACGCGGCACCTGCCGTGGAAGACCACCAACGGAGGGGCGAGCTGGCACAACCTCAAGGATGGAATCCTTGACGATTCCGACGTGTTCAGCATCATCGTCGATCCCAAGGTGCCGTCCCGAGTGTATGCCAGCGCGTGCTCGGGCATTTACAAGAGCGACAACGGCGCTGAAATCTTTCACCGCGTGCAGGGACTTCCCCATTCCGCAATCCGCACCCGGGTGTTGAAACAGGACCCGCAGCGTCCCGCGATCGTCTACGCCGGCACTACCGGAGGGCTCTGGAAGACGGTTGACGGCGGCGCCAAATGGTCGCTGGTTTCGTCGTCTGACGTCATCGTCAATGATGTGCTGATCGATCCCCGCAATCCCAATCGCGTACTGGTGGCTACCGACCTCCGCGGAGTGCTGGTCAGCAACGACGGTTTCGCGCACTATACAAGCTCGAATCGGGGCTTTACCCACCGCGTGGTGGGTGGCGTGATCGCTGACCGCAAAGATCCCAGCCGGCTGTACGTAGGGGTCATGAACGACAAGGACATGGGCGGCTTTTTCATCTCGGACGATGCTGGCAGGAACTGGCGGCAGTCCAATCGCGGCCTAGAGGAGCGTGACATTCTGAGTTTGCAGCAAGCGGAGAGCGGAGTGCTATTCGCAGGTACCAATCATGGCATCTTCTCTCTGGCATCGTTGAGCGCCTCCTGGCTGCCGGCAAAGATGATTTGGGGGCCGGTGCCGGAATGGCAGCCCAAGCCAGCGGCGCCCGAGCCTGCGCCGGTAGTTCCCAAGTCAAAGTCCCCCAAGGCTGCGGCCTCCAGGCAAAAAGCTGCTGCCGCCAGGACCAAGGTCCCGCCTGAGCCGGTCATTCCCCTGGCCACCGCGCCGCGGGTGCGCTCACTGCAAATGGGCGCGAAAGCCTGGTTTGCGGCCACCGACCAAGGCTTGTTCATCAGCGTGGACCGGGGACAGAAGTGGTACGGCACACCGATCGAGGGTGAGAGCAACTTCAGTGCGGTAAACAGCTACGAGGACGGTACGGTGACGTTGGCTGGTCCCAAGGGCGCATTCCTCTCAAAGGATGAGGGGAAGACGTGGGTTTCAGTGGCGCTTCCCCAATACGTGAGCGGAGTTTACAACCTGACGGTGACGCCCGGTTCGGTGCTGTGGTTGGGGACCCGCCAAGGCGCGCTGCGCTCCACCGACGGAGGGCAGAGCTGGCATTACATGCTGGGGGGGCTTCCCAAGAACGATGTACTGGCGGTGCACTACGATGCCGCTGGCCAGCGGCTGCTGGCGACTGCGTTGCACGCCCATGGTGTGTTCGAGAGCAAAGATGGCGGACAGACCTGGCAGCTTACACCGGAAGCGAGAGTATCGATCCGATCCGCCATCAACTTCCAGGGACGTCTGCTCGGGGCCTCGGCCCACAACGGCCTGTTGCTGGAAAGCGGTGACCTGACACCGGAGTCGGCGCGCGCGGAAGAAACCAAGTCGTCTGCGAGCCAATAAGGAAAGCCTTTCGCGGTTCGCTTTTCGCATTTCGCTTTTCGCTACGGGAAGCCAGCAAGCTTCCCGTTTCTTCTTGGCGGCTTGCTGTTCGCCTTACCGAAAAGCGAAGAGCGAACGGCGAGCGGCGAGAATCCTCCCAATTCGACACGAATTTCCGTCCTTCCGTCCCATAAGCGGAAACCAGCGAAAACCCTTGCCCTGCGCGGTGTTGCGGCCAGAACAGGCATCCCATCCAGTTCCATTTTGAGACCAACGGCCAAGCAGCCAGCCGCCAAGATCCGAGCGAAGGCTGTGGAAGTGCGATTGAAATCAGGGTCTTGGCGGCGGGCTAGTTTTGGCGCAAGCCGGGCTTTTACAAGAACGTTGGCAATGCAAGGAGGAAAGCGGACGAGAGAGATGAGCACGCAGATATTGACTGGCAGGGCGAACCAAATCGGACCAGCGAAGCAGGAGACTGGCAACATTCCCATTTCTGTTCCGTTTCTCAATGGCAACGCCAGCGAAGCGATGGCCTCCAGCGGCGAAGGCGAGGAGCGTAACGCTACAGTCCCACGCTCCTCCCACGTCGGCTGCAGCGGTTGCACCAACATAGTGCATGAGTTGGCCAATGCCATGACCGCGGTACTGATCAACGTCCAGGTGCGGGGATGGAAGCTGCCTCCTTACAGCCGTATGAAGCGTCCGGTGCGGAAGATCGAACGCCACGCCCAGAGGGGCGGCGCGCTGCTGAAGCACCTGCTGCGCCGTTTTAAGCCGGGCTCGGCGGAACAGGAGGCAAGCGACGATTTGTGCGGGCAGGTCCCTGGCTTGTGCGGAAACATGACTACGGTTTCGGCACAGGGGCTGGAGGCGCCCGCCGAAGGGCCGGTGAAGCTGCCGCCCCTGAAGCCGCCGCCATCGGCCCCTGTTTCTTGTTTTCCTCCCAAAGAGGAACTCACATCGCTATGTGACCCCTGCACTAGCGCCTCTTTCCCGAAAGAGGAAAGATAGCCATGGGTACGGATTCCCAAATGAAGCCGGCGCCGCCCTGCGGCTGCGCCGCCGGAGAAGGGACGCGCCACGTGATCACGGCAGATGCGGTTGCAGTCAGCGAGCCAACCTTTGAAACCAATCTATTGAACCTGCTGATCGTCGACGACGAGCGAGCGATGCGGGAGTCCTGCCGCGAGGTGGCCCAGGCTCTGGGCTTCAACACCCAGGCGGCGGACTCGCCCGAGCATGCCTACCACGCCCTGGATACCAGCCCAGCAGATGTCGTGTTGCTGGACCTGCGGCTACCCGGATCGAGCGGACTGGAGGTGCTGCGCGAAATCAAGCGGCGCCGTCCGGAAACCCTGGTGATTGTGATGACCGGCTTTGCCACCGTGCAATCGGCGGTGCAAGCGATGAAACTGGGGGCCTACGACTACGTCACCAAGCCGTTTAACTTCGATGAGCTGCGCCTGGTGCTGGAGCGGGTGACAGCGCACCTGAAGCTGGCCAGCGAGAACCGGCTTTTGCGGGAGCAGTTGAAGTCGAAACACGGCTTTGGCTCCCTGGTCGGCCATGCTCCCGAGATGGAGAAGTTGTATCGCATCATCGCCAAGGCCGCGCACAGCAGCCATCCTGTCCTGATCCTGGGCGAGAGCGGCACCGGCAAGGAACTGGTGGCGCGATCCATCCACTATTGCGGCCCTTATCGCGACAAGCCCTTCATTCCGGTGGACTGCGGCTCGCTGGTCCCGACCTTGATCGAGAGCGAGCTATTCGGTTATGTGCGGGGCGCATTCACCGGGGCGGTGCGCGCGAAAGATGGTCTCATGGCGACCGCCGAGGGGGGAACAATTTTTCTGGATGAAGTCGGCGAGCTGCCGGTGGACTTGCAGGCCAAACTGCTGCGCGCCATCCAGGAGAAAGAAATCCGGCCGGTTGGGGGCACGCGCGTGGTGCCCATCAAGGTGCGCATTCTGGCGGCCACCAATCGCGATCTCGATGCCGCGGTGCAGCAGGGCAGCTTCCGCCGCGACCTCTACTTCCGTCTCAACGTGCTCACCTTGCGCATTCCTCCGTTGCGCGAGCGCAGGCAGGACATTCCTCTGCTGATTGGCAACGTGCTGGAGCGGATCAACGCCGCCACCCAGACGCAGCATACGATCGGCGACGATGCCCTCAGGCTGATGCTCGCCTACAATTGGCCGGGCAATGTGCGCGAGCTGGAGAATTGCGTAGAGCGCGCCTGCACGACCTGTTCGTTTTCCACCATCCACGTCGCCGACTTGCCGACGGCGTTGCGCAACTTCCAGGCGTACCCCAAACCGGACGCCCCTGGTTCAGAACCGGAATCCATCACCCCGCTTAACCAGGTCGAGAAGCACGCCATCCTGCGTGCCATCGAACAGCTGAAGGGCGACAAGCTGCAGGCCGCGCGCCGTCTCGGCATTGGCAAAACCACGCTGTATCGCAAACTGAAAGAATACGGCTCGGTGGTCTGACCGCCGGGCCGGCGTTGTTGGGTCCACACACGGCCACACCCGTGCCGGCACAGTTGAGGTGTGCCTGGGGATGGCGGCAGGGAGGCAAATCATGATCCTGTTGGTTACGGCATCTTCTCGCGCTCAGGAATGCGCCGCAGCAATGGAGCGGGGCACGGGCCAGAAAACGCAGGTGGCCAGCTCGGTGCCGCAGGCGGTCACCCGTCTGCGCGCCACCGAATACGAAGCGTTGGCCATCGACCAGTCGCTGCTGGAGGCCGACTTTCGCGCGCTCGACACCTTGTTGAACCATGCCGGCACTGCCATGCCACTCTACGTGAACCTGTCGCTGCATCGCAGCGAGCGGGTGGTGCGCGAAGCGAAGGTGACTTTGCGCCGCGCCGAAAAAGAAAAACGGAGGGCGCTGCGGGCCGTGGAACGCGAACTCCGCAACCAGTTGCGCGGCGAGGTCGCGGGCATCCTGCTGACCTCGGAACTGGCGCTGCGGCACCCGGCGATTCCGGCCGAGGTCGCGGCCAAGCTGCAATTGGTGCAGGAGATGGCGGAGAGGATGCGCGTTCGGCTGCACGTGGTGTAAGGAGCAATTACAGTTAGGGTCGAGAAATGACACCGATCTGTGCTCGCCCCCGATGCACATGGCTGCATTCCTTGACCACGGATTTGCACCGATGGACATGGATACCGATCCAGCAGTTAGCGATACCACAACTGAAATGTCCACCGGGTTGTTGGTTCCAACATGCCGTCGGCGTGGCCACCCGGAGGAGTTGCTCCGAAACAGTCACGAAGTTTTCAATTGCACAACTCGTGGCCTGCTCATAAACTGAATGAACATTCATTCGGCGACCTAGCATCGATACCCAGTGTTACGTTTGCCGTCGTTTGGATCTGGAATCTCCGTCAGTTTTGATCGTCGGGCCTGCGGTGAAGCGCGAACCTCAATCTCCTTTGACTGCCAGCGGCGGCACAGCCAGCAACCGGAATGCCGACAAGTACCAGCGCATCCTTGACGCAGCCGTGGCTGTGTTCGCCGAGAAGGGCTTCTTTACTTCGCGCATCTCCGACATCGCGGACCGCGCCAATGTTGCCGACGGCACCGTCTATCTCTACTTCAAGAACAAAGAAGAGATCCTGATGACGGCCATCAACACAGCCTTCGACGCCTTCATGAAGCATGCTCGCACCGAGTTGGAGAAGCTCGCCAGCCCCGCCGACCGGCTGCGACGGCTGGCGTTCCTGCACCTTGATGCGCTGGGCTCCAACCGGAACCTCGCGGTGGTCTTCCAGATGGAGCTGCGGCAGAGCACGCGCTTTTTGTCTGAGTTCTCGCATCATCATATGATCGAGTACCTCACGCTGGTGCGTGCCGCCATCCGTGACGGACAGACGAGCGGACTGTTCCGCCGGGAGATGCCGGACAAGGTCGTGGCCAATTGCTTCTTCGGAGCCCTCGATGAGATGGTGACCTCGTGGGTGCTGAGCGGGCACGAGTATCGGCTGGCCAACGTCGCCGATGGGGTGGTGGATATTTTCCTGAACGGGATGCAGAGCGGAAACAAGCAATGACCGGGCCTGAGTTGCCCTCCAGATCAAACCGCACAACGATGTAGGTTACAGGTCACAGCGTACTGGTGGCGGGCAGCTTAGCATTTGACGTTGGAGAAGGACCCGGCGCTGAAAGCCTGGGTCAAGATTTAGCGTCCCGCAAGCGGGACTGCTTTTCGTGCAATGCGGCAAAGCTGCACCCGCCAGAAGATTTGCACCATTGAAGCGTTGAAAGAAATGAGTATTCGGACCCTCAACGAAGTTTTCTTCACCGTCGTTAACCGCAACAGCGATCGCGTCATGCTTGTTCGCAAAGGCGAAACGTGGCAGCCGATCTCCTCTGCTCAGTTGCGGAGCTGGGTATATTCCGCGGCGTGGCAACTGCAAGCCTGGGGCATCGGCAAAGGCGATCGCGTGGTCATCCTCAGCGAGAACCGCCCGGAGTGGGCCGTCGCCGACTATGCGACCCTGCTGCTGGGCGGCGTGGTTGTGCCGATCTACGCCACGCAGACCGGCGAGCAGGTTTTGTACGTGCTGCAAAATTCCGGCGCGCGGATCGCCTTCGTTTCCACCCGCCAGCAGTACGAAAAGCTCGCATCCGTTCGCGAACAAGCCGGCCTGGAGAACATCGTCGTTATGGACGACGCCCCCGAGTTGAGCAACGTGGTCCACATGCATTCGTTTGTGCGCGACGGGCTGCACGACCCCGACCCGGAACTCGACGCCATCGCCAACGCGCTCGAGCCGGACGATCTCGCCACCCTCATTTATACCTCCGGCACTACCGGCACGCCCAAAGGCGTCATGCTCACGCACGGCAACATCGCCTCCAACGTCAGCGTTTCGCTCGACATGTTCGAGGTGAGCAAGGACGACCTCAGCATCTCGTATCTGCCGCTCTCGCACATCACAGCCCGGCACGTGGATTACGCACTGCAATACCACGCCATCACCATCGCCTATTGCCCCAGCATCGACGACCTTGCGCGCACCATGCGCGAGGTCAAGCCCACCATCATCGTCGGCGTGCCGCGGGTGTACGAGAAGGTTTACAACCAGGTGCAGCACAAGATGCACGGCGTGAAGGGTGCGCTGTTCAAGTGGGCCCTATCTGTGGGAGCTGCCAACCGCGACGCAATCCTGCGCGGCGAAACTCCAACGTCGCTCTCCTGGAAGCTGGCCAACGCTCTGGTGTACTCCAAAGTCCGCGAAGGACTAGGCGGCCGAGCGCGGATGTTCGTCTCCGGAGGCGCGCCGCTGGGCCGCGAGATCGCCACCTGGTACGCCGACATCGGCATTCGCATCCACGAAGGTTATGGCCTCACCGAAACTTCGCCCGTGATCGCATTGAACAATCCCATCGATCATCGCCTGGGAGCGGTCGGCAAGCCGCTGCCCAATGTTGAGGTTAAGATTGCCGCGGATGGCGAAATTCTGGTGCGGGGCCCGTCCATTTTCACCGGCTACTGGAACATGCCGGAAGAAACCGCAGGCGCATTCGAAGACGGCTGGTTCAAGACGGGCGACGTTGGCGCCATCGATGAGGACGGTTTTCTCTCCATCACCGACCGCAAGAAGGACCTCATCAAGACCTCGGGCGGAAAGTTCATCGCACCCCAGCCGATCGAGAATTCGCTGAAGGCCAACCTGCTGGTCAGCGAGGCGGCCCTGCTCGGCGACAAGCGCAAGTTTCCAGCGGTGCTCATCGTGCCCAATTTTGCGGAGCTGGAAGAATGGGCGCAGCACCATGGCATCAAGTTCTCCTCCCACAAGGAGCTGGTGAAGTCGCACCATGTGCAATCACTGTATGAGGGGATCGTTGAGGAACTCAATCGCAATCTCGCGCAGTACGAGAAGCTGAAAAAGGTGCTGGTGATTCACGCCGAGCTCAGCATTGCCGACGGAACGCTCACCCCCAGCATGAAGTTGCGGCGCCGCCACCTCGAAGAACGTTATCGCAAAGAGATTGACGCGCTCTATGCCAGCGCGCAAAGCCATTCGCGCGCCCCGTCGCCCAGCGGCACCACCCGGTGATCGCTGTGCAGTCAACGCTGCTGAATCCTGCAGGATTGCGGATTCCGAGTGGATAGTGGATATTGGATAGCTATGAGCACAGCACCGATTACCAACCTGGGTTTCTTATTCCCTAATCCCTAGCCCCTATGCTCATCATTCCCACCTACAACGAACGCGAGAATATTGCGTCTCTGGTGACCAGAATCCGCAACGCTGTGGGAGCAGAACCAGTCTTCTTCGTGGACGACAATTCTCCCGACGGCACCGCCGACGAAATCCGCCGCATTCAGCAGCAGGATGCCAACATCCATCTGATGGCGCGCCCCGGCAAGAGCGGCTACGGATCGGCGTGCCGCGACGCCATAAGAAAAATCCTCCAGGAGAATCTGGCTGACTACGTGGTGCAATGCGATGCCGACCTGTCGCATCCGCCGGAATTGTTGCCGCGCATGATCGAGTTGCTCAAGATCTGCCCGGTGGTGATCGGCTCGCGCTACGTGAAGGGCGGCGGCGCAAAGAACTGGAGCCTTCCGCGGCGAGCCCTGAGTTTTGGGGCCAACCTCTACGCGCGCCTCTTCACCGGAGTGCCGGTGCACGACATGACCGCCGGATTTGTCGGCTACCGCACTGACGTCCTGCGCAAGATCGATCTGGACCACATCCGCTCCGAGGGATACGCCTTCCTGATGGAGATGAAGTTCAACCTGCATCGCAGCGGAACCAGCTTCTGCGAGTTCCCCATCATCTTCTCCGAGCGCGAGTCCGGCAAGTCGAAGTTCAGCCGCAAAATCCTCTACGAAGGTGTACGCTTCCCGCTCAAGGTGCTGGGGAAGCGACTCAGCGGCGCTTCATAGGGCTTGTTTCAAGAACAGATTCGTAACAGGGCACGACTTTAGTCGTGCCGCGCCGGCGACCCAATATGACGGCTTTAGCCGCTGCGCCACGGGCTAAAGCCCGGTGCGAAAACGAACCTTCTCGGCACGGCTGAAGCCGTGCCCTGACACAGGGGAAGGGGGTAGGGTTATCAACTAGATAATGGTCAGCCCAGAAATGGAAAGTCAGTGAATAGTGGTTAGTGGATAGTCAACAGCGGGAGGACAATCGCAGTATAGGGTTCTTCGACTCCGGTTCGCTCAACCGGCGAACCGTCGTTCAGAATGGCACAGCAGTTCTCGCGAAAAGCGAGAAGCGAAAGGCTCTCTTCTCACTGCAGATAGACGACCCTGAGCGGTGCCGAGGAACGAACCTCCAGCTTGAAGCCGGTCTGCCGCAGCGCATCCAGAACGTCCGGCGTGGGCTCGATCAACGCAACCTCCCGGGGAAATGCCTTGAGGTTGTTCATTTGCCAGAATTGCAGCGGATAAAACTGCGACAAGTTGAGCAGCAGACGCTGGTGTAAGTAAGGATCGGGAGAAGATTGGAGCGCGCCGGCCTGCTCCTCGAAATCGGGAGGCAGCAGCAAAATGCAATCGTCGGGACGCTCTGAATAGTACTGGGCCTCGGAGTAAACCAGGGGCGGAGAAAACACCATGTAGCGCTTCCCTTCTGCGCGCAACGAAGTTTCCATCCGCAGATACTCCCTGATTCCCGTGGCCTCAACCAAGGACGGGTTCTGCACGACTGCCACCTGTTTCCACGCTCCCCAGCCTGCCAGAAGCAAAAAAATTCCCAGCGAGACGCGAGCATCGTTGCGGAAGAACCGCCAGACCAAACAAGAAAATGCGACCGCAACTCCCGGCAAAACGCAGATGAAATAGCGGCTGAAGAAAGCATTGGTCCCAAGCTCCGCAAGAGCGAAACCAACAAGCGGAATGCAGAGAAACAGCCAGCCTATGAGTTCGCCCTCTTCCATCGGATGTGCGACGGTGTCGTCGTCGTTCGTCCCCGCCAGAACAATCCAGACCACGATCAGCACGAGCAACAGCAAAGCATCTGGAAACAACTGCGGAAAGATCTCCCTCAGTTCTGTGAAGGACGGCCGGTTCCAGAAGCCCGAGGAGAACTTGCGGGAAAACGACAGGATCAGCGGCGATAAGAGTGCCGCCGGAACAACGACTCCCACGATTCCTGCGATCAGCTTTGCTGACGGACGCTGCCAGGGTTTCCAGCGGAGAACTTCGTACAGCGCATAAGGGACCAGACACATTACCGCGTAATAGTGCATTGTGACGCCGAGGAAAAGCGCCGCACTAAACAAGATCGCCGATCTCATATTCGATGTGGTTTTCGTCCACACCCAAAGGCCGAGCGCGGCGAACATGAAATAGAGCGCATACGACCGCGCCTCATATCCGTAGTAAGGCAGAAACGTACAGGTGAGAACGGCGAGCGCAATCAACCCATGCAAGCCGTCGGTCAGACGCCGCGCACAGTCGAAGGTGAGAAGCACACCCGCAACCATAGCCAATGCAGATGGCAGCCGCGCAACCACTTCACTGCCGCCAAACAGCGTCCCAAATAGTCTGACCAGCATGTAGTAGAAAGGAGGCAAGGAATCAACAGCATGGCTGAGCGCCGTCCAGATCGTCGTCCAGGCAGGAAGCTGCGCAATGCGAATGGTGAAGAACTCATCGAACCAGAAGAGACGATGGGACGCAATGTAGATGCTGGTGACGAAATAAAAGGCAGCCAGCAGCGACGCCACGAGAAGCGTCAACTTCTCCGAGGCCTTAGGAAATTGCTTTAGCTCGGGTGTGTCGGGGCCGTGGAAGGCTGTCCTCGGTGAAGTCTGCATGGCCCTTGAATGGCGGAGAGACACGAACTCGAAAACAGTGTAGCACGACGCGATTATTGGACTTTGCGCATGGGATAACAAGTAATTACTTGACTTCGCCCGTAATAAGCTCAATCATGTGTTCCCTATGAAGGCCCGTTTTATCTTTCTTCTCTACGGAACCCTAACGCTCTCGTCTGCGATTGCTCCCGCTGCCGACACGAACCCGAAGGAACAGGAAGCCGCCGAACTCAAAGCATGCGCGCAGTTAACGCTGAGTGGCTTTCGTGAGATTTCGGACACTCGCGAGCAACGCTTCGAGGGCAAGGTGTCAGAGGCGGCTGATATCTGCCGCGGGGGACAGAAGACTCTTCAGTTCCGGCTGACGCCGTGGGTTGATTGGTCGCAATATTGGGGAACCGGCGATACGTCTTCCCTGCCGTCCGGGTATATCTCGACGAAAGGCCCGGCTTTTCGTGGCGTCTCGGGCGCTCTGCTCGATCTCGAATACCAACGGATTGAGTTGATTAAGTTCAATCTTTTTGACAATAACGGAACTTATCAAACCTACATTGAAGGCCGCGCAGGCATCATCGGCCCATCGCTCAAGACATGGCCGGAGATGCGCCTGGCGAAGGGAGACCCGAACTATCAGGCGGTCGGAGGCGATGCGGAGCAAGTGTGCAAAGGCGATCTCATTCGCTTCCGCACCCTGACGGGAATCTGCAATGATATCCGCAATCCGCTGATGGGTTCCTCCGGTACTCCGTTCGCCCGCAATGTTGAATTTGACACCACGTTTCCGGACCTCGGACAAACTGTCTTGACGAAAAATCGCCACGGCGATCGGCTCGGACTGCTCACTCCCGACCCGCAGGTGATCAGCCGCAAGCTGTTCACGCGCGCGCAGTCGAACCCAGGCGCCTGTAACGCAGGCTTCGGCCTTCCGAATAATTCGCCGGACGCAAACTGCGATTACCAGAAAGCGCCGTTCTTCAATGTGCTTGCCGCCTACTGGATTCAGTTCATGACGCACGACTGGTTCTCGCACATGGAAGAGGGCCACAACGCTTCCGAATATATGGATGTCGGCTGCAAGGCGCAGTTGGTGAATAACGTCGAAACGCCACTCACGCCGGAAGACATCCAGAAGCTCGGATGCCGCCCCGGTGATCGGGTGGACAAAACCTATGTCCAGCAGGATTCGCCACCGGATAAATTCTCCAGCGGCGGCCATAATTATCTGACGCGCGCGCCAAAAACATTCAGTAATAACAACACCGCGTGGTGGGATGCTTCGCAGCTGTATGGCTACGACGAGACTTCCCGCAAGCGGGTAAAACGCGACCCGAAAGATCCAGCAAAGCTGCTGCTCGAACCAGTTTCAGGAATGCCGGGCGCCGGATATTTGCCCGTGCTGCAGGCGGGCGATCCGATGCAGCCACAGTGGGCAGGACAGGAGGCGACGGCATTTCCAGACAACTGGTCGATCGGATTGAGCTTCTATCACGACTTGTTTGCGAGGGAGCATAACTCCTTCGTAGATGAGTTTCGAAAACAGCAGGCGCGGAGTCCCAACGCGGACAGCGGACTGCGCAATCCATCTGACCCGAAGCGCGTGATCCGTAACAAAGACGTGACGCCTGGCGAACTCTTCGAAGTGGCGCGGCTGGTGGTTTCGGCTGAGATCGCCAAGATCCATACGACGGAGTGGACGCCACAACTGCTTTACGACGAGCCGCTTTATAAAGGTATGAATGCGAACTGGAACGGCTTGCTCGGATCAGGCGACAAGGATGTTTCGACGGCTCTCTCTGATATCGTCGTGCATAGTTTCGGCAAGTCGAAAAACGCCGCAAAAGAGTCGCAGTGGTATTCGGTTTTCGCGTCCGGACCGGGTATATTCGGGCTCGGCAGCAAGGTTCCGCATTACGATATTACGAACCCCAACGATGTAAATGGCGGCGTGAATCACTTCGGATCACCATTCAACTTTCCTGAAGAGTTCGTCACCGTTTACCGCCTCCATCCCCTGGTTCCAGACCTCATTGAGTACCGCGATCTCAGCAACGACCCAAACCAGATCGTACAGAAGGTCGCAGTGATCGATACTTTCGAAGGCAAGGCGACTGATGCGATGCACTCCGGCGGTCTCGCCAATTGGGGCCTGAGCATGGGCCGGCAGCGCCTTGGGCTTCTAACGCTGCACAACCATCCGCAGTTTTTGCAGAACATTCACCTGACGCGGCTCGACAGTCCAACGCAGCAACTCGATATCCCGGCGCTTGACCTGATTCGCGATCGCGAACATGGCGTGCCGCGCTTCAATGAGTTCCGGCGGCAATATGGGCTGCGGCAGTTGACTAGCTACGACGACTTCATCGACAAGAGTGCCGTTGGGGCCGTGCTCAAACAGCATCAGGATACGGTCGCGCAATTGCGCGAGGTCTATGGTACTCACGTGTGCGATTCATCGAAAGTCATCACGGATGCGCAGGTCAACGAAGACGGGTCGCCGATCAACGACTGCCTGGGCCACCCGAACGGATCCGTAGTCGACAACATCGAAGATGTGGACACTGTTGTCGGCTGGCTTGCAGAGTCGACCAGACCGCACGGCTTTGCAATTTCCGAAACTCAGTTTGTCGTATTTATTCTGAATGCATCGCGAAGATTGTTTAGCGACCGTTTCTTCACTTCAAGTTTCAGGCCGGAGTTCTACACGTCTGCGGGCGTCGATTGGGTGAATCACAACGGACCCGGACCGGAAATGATCGAACAGGGAATGCCGAATGGCCATAAGCAGCCGGTTTCGCCGCTGAAGCGTGTGCTGATGCGTAACATTCCTGAACTCACCCCGGAATTGCAGCCTGTAGTCAACGTGTTCGACCCGTGGGCGCGCGCGCGAGGGGAATACTATACGATCGAGTGGAAACCGCGGCCCGGAGCGGAGTCCGATCCCGCGTTCCGACAATAATGGACTCATCGTTTCCGGCCTGACCGCTTCGAACACGGGACCTCGTAGTGCGCTAGGCTCCTCAGTGCTTCGAGGCAGAATTTCATAATTCTCAGAGGTCCACTACTTTGCCATTACAAACCGAGCGGGAGCGAAGGATGCGACCGATTGGGTGTTTTGTCGTGGCGGCAGGTCGACTATTCGGCTGGACCATTGCTGTCATCGGCATTCTGACTCTTACGCCGCTAGCTTACGACTACGGAAACCCGCTTAGAGATCATAGCCAGCCCCAACCTAGCGATGTAATTGTTCTTTTATCGCACGGCCAAGTGGATGACCAGTGGCTTTCACCTGAGGGTGCCCAGCGGACCTGGGCGGCTCTGCGGCTCTATAAGTCCGGTTTTGCGCCTGTAATCATAAGCTCGGGCAGCAGTCACGGCGGCTTTGATCAAGCTGGCTTGCAGGCGAAGTGGCTGATATTGGCTGGCGTCCCCAGCCAGGCAATCCTTATCGAAAGACAATCCTCCAGGACTTACCAATCGGTGCTTGAAGTTGTCAAAATACTTCGCGCGCACGGATGGCAGAGCGCCGTGATCGTGACTTCGGAACTTGATGTTCCTAGAGTTCGCGGCGTTTTTCGAAAGCTGGGCTACTCCAATATCTCCTTCCAACAGGTGCCTGAATTTGGTCCGCCTACGGGGCTCTATTACCACTCCGGCTGGAGAGCGTTCTACCACTCTACCTACGAATATGCGGGCCTGATCTTGTACAAGTGGAAGGGATGGATCTGACCTTGTCCTCGAGACCGGGTAAGAGATATTAGCCTCGCCACGATCCGGAATCTATTTCTTGATTGTTTCCTTTTCCAGCGTCTCCAGTTCGAGCGTCAGTTGTTCGGCTTGATCTCGAAGGCGGTGGAGGCGTTCAGCCAGCGTGGGCGCGTTCTTCTCGCTCGCCGCCAAGGCTGGAGCGGGAGTAGGAGCAGCCGGGGCTGGTGCTCCCGTTAGATCAGCCAAGGCTTGGTCGAAGGTGTCCCGGTAGATCAAACGGTCGCCCATAGCCAGCACCACTTTCTTGAGCTGCGGCATACGGGCTTCGGTGGCTTGAATGTAAATCGACTCAAGGTAAAGAAAGCCACCCGTCACAGGCAGCGCGATAATGCTTCCTCGCAGCACGCGCGAGCCCTGCTGGTTCCATAGCGTGAGGTCCTTGGAGATGTTCTGGTCCTGGTCGATGCGCGATTCAATCTGCATGGGGCCGTACATCAATTGCTGCTTCGGCAGTTGATAAAAGATCAGTTTTCCCAGTTGGTCGCCATCGCATCGAGCGGCCATCCACCCGATCAAGTTGTCCTTGCCGCGCGGAGTAAAAGGCAAAATCAGCAGGTACTCGGATTCGTTTTCTCCTGGCAAGGTAGCCACGACGTAGGTCGGCGCTACGGGCTCCGGTTGTCCAGATTGGCTGAACAGGTCGCGTGCGATCTCCCATATGTCTTCCTTGTTGTAGAACACCTGAGGATCGCGCATATGAAAGGTGCGATAGGCCTCTGCCTGCGTCCGAAAGAGAGCCTCCGGATAGCGGGCGTGCCGGCGCAGGTCGGCGGGCATTTCTGACGCAGGGCGGAACAACTTTGGGAACAGCTTCTCGTAAGCCTGGATGATGGGGTCACTCGGATCGAATACATATAAAGACATTTTTCCCGTGTAGGCATCCACGGTAGCTTTCACTGCATTGCGAATGTAATTTGCGCCTTCCTCGATACCCGCCACGGGAAGTGGCGCCGAGTACGGATGCGAGAGAGAAGTTGTATAGCCGTCCACCATCCAGACCAGCCTGCCATCATCGGTAATCACCAGGTAAGGATCCTGATCCCAGTGCAAGAACCCGGCGAGATGCGCCAACCTGGCTTTGACGTTGCGATAAATCATCATGCGGCTTTGCCCGGTGAGATACCCCGTGAAAACAATGTTCGGGTCGCCCTGGGAAATCGCGGAGGCAACCTTCAGAAGAAAAGAACCAACCGGGAAGCCGCCTGTCCCCTGGTAGGTTGAATACTTGTTCTGGTCGCCGGACGGGTAATCGAACTCTTCGCGGGCGGTGTGAACAAAGACTGGATCCTGGGTCCTCTCGCCAAAGTAGATCTCCGGCCGGGAGAGCTGAAACCCCTGCGACTTGATCTCCGGAGGAGCGTTCTCGATGAGCAAGACGGGCAGACCATCGGGCGTAATCTTGTTGACCTCTGCTACGACTGCGCCAAAGCCGTGCGTGTAAATGAAACGAGGATTGATCCAGCTCTCGCTCGCCTCGGCGGACAGCTGGGTGACGTCAATTTCCCTGGGAGACAGCAGCACCTGCTTGATCCGGCCATTGACGAAATAGCGATCAACGTCGGTCTGGGGGAAAGTGTAGTACGGGCGTAGCGCTTGAATCTGAGTGATGGTTGCGCCGTAGGCTCGAAGGTCCCAAAGCCGCACATTAGCGAGCAGCGTTGCATCTTGCACCGGGTCAACCACACCTTGACCGGAAGGTGTGAAGGGGCTTTCGGTCGCGTTGCGGTTTAGGCCAAAGGCAGCGGTGGTCGCCTGGATATGGCGCTCAATATAGGGCCGTTCGATCGAGATCTCATTCGGGCGTACATAGACGGCGCGAACGATGCCCGGTAAAGCCAATTGCAGGATGAAACAGGACATCACAAGGACGACCGCTTGTTTGAATCTCGACATCCAAACCAGCGGCAGCGCCGCTAAAGCGGAAACAATGAGCAGCCAGCGCAGAGGGAGCGTCACCTTTTCATCCACGTAATCGGCGCCGGTCATGAAGGCGTGAGAGTTGAACAGAAGCTCATAGTTGCCCAGATAAACCCAGGCAGCAAAACCTAGCAATAGAATCACGGCCAGTACGCGGACGAAAGGCGTGCGTGTGGCGCCCGGCAGCCGCAGGTAGCTCCCCAGATCAACTGTTCTCGTTGGTCCGTCAATCAGTCGGCCGTACCGGACCCGTTCGACCAACTGCCATCCACGGGCCGTGACCCAGAACAGCAGGGCGCAAAGGATCGCCAACACAAACAGAAACCCGAGAAGGTCCGAATAGAAAGGCAAGTCGAACAGGTAAAACGGCAAGGCGTGCGAAAAAACGTGGTCTTGCCAGGCGTCTGGAGGCGCTGTAAGCCCACGCGACCCGAAAAAGCGCATGACTGTCCAGAAGTCAATCATTGCGGACGCGAACACCATCGCCACCAGGGCCAAGCCGATCGGAACCAGACGGGAGTATATGGGGACATCCCGTCGACGGACACCGGCGAAGTGCAAACCGCGCGCGTGAGCCAGGTAAAGCGCGATGAAGGCTATCAGGGCACCCACCGCTACAGGGGCAATGCTGTACCACAGCATGCTGACCCAGGTATTAACCTGCGCGACCTCTTTCCACCAGTTGTACTCAATGATGAAATTGGCGGCGGTCGGGATCGCCCAACCGATAAACGCCAAAGAAACTAATACGATGATGAAAACGCGGATATGTGAAGGACGCATAAAGGCGACCTTTCAGGCGGTCCTTGCGACCGGACTCGATGCCTCAGGCCAACAGCACCGTCATCCTAAGATGGACGAAATCCCTCTCTAAGTTATTGAAAACATGACGGGGAGACAACGATTCGAATTGTGAATAGTTCAACATTCATAGCAATCGACGGAAGCTGGTGGCACCTTCTGAAGCTGATTGTAACTCATCGCAGAGTACTTTGACCGCGGCCTGACCGCCTGACCGCCGAAGTTCGATGACGACTATGTGATGGCAATCGGGCGTTTCGGGCCCACAGCGAGCCGCGGAACTCGGTCGCAGAGGCGGCAAGTCACAACCGCAAGATGTACGGAGGCGACGTGGCTAACATTCCCGTATACGAATCGGTCAATTTCGAATGAATTGTGGCCCAAAGGAGTGAGCTGTCGTGATTAAGAAGCGAGATAAAACGAGCGCGATACAAGCTTCGACCGCCCTTGCAAAGCAGAAGGGTGACACCCCGAGCTCCAATAAGCCTGGGGCCGAGCCACCGGAAAAACAGACCACGGCAGACGACGCCCTGACGCGGTGGCACCAAACATTCGCGACCACAGACAACAGTCTGGGTGCGTGCCTTCGCCTACAGGTCATGTTGGCTGCTGGCGGTAAGCCCGTGAAGGACGATCTCGCCAACAGGTACTCCTTCGCGGCAGTCCACTCTCTCGAAGCACGCGACGGGCTGGAGGCGCTTTTGGCCGTTCAGATGGTGGGCGTTCACAGCCTGGCAATGAAGTTCCTGGCGATTGCAGCAGTGGAAGGGCAAACCACTGCGGCCATAGAGTTATCTACAAACCGCGCCGATCGGCTGCTGCGGACGTTCGCCATGCAAGTTGAGGCGCTGAAAAAATATCGCAGCAAAGGAGAACAGCACTGCACTGTCGAGCACGTTCATGTACACAGTGGCGGCGAAGCCGTTGTAGGTGCAGTGACGGCGAACGGCCGAGAACCGGGGGTAGGGGATAAGGCAAATGGCGAGCAATGAACCCCATGCAAAGCGGCGAGGATGGTTGAAAAACGGTAATCCAACCGGAGATCCCAGCACCTGCACCCCGATGCGGTGCCAAGACGCGCAAGGGCGCACCGTGCAAGGGACCAGCTATGCACAACGGGCGCTGCCGGATGCACGGCGGCGCCAGCACGGGGCCACGCACCAGTGCAGGCTTGGCCCGTTCGATGCGGGCCAATTGGAAACATGGCCGGTATTCTGCGAAGGCGAAGCAGGAGGCGAGGTTGCTTCACCAATTGCTGCGCGAGTGCACGGAACAGTGCCGCGATATTACGGCATCGTGCCAGTGATCGCCGCCCGCCCCCCGGTTCCGTACACCCCGCGCCCCGCACGCCCTGCGCCCAGCCCCAGCGCGTAGCCCGTGCCCCAGCGCCCGAAAGGCCAATCCCCAGCCCCCAGTCCGCGCACGCTCGCGCCCCTGGGACCTGAGACCCAGCCCCCATTCGCCAACGCGTAGGTGCGCTGCGGCGAGCGGGAAGCCCAGCGGTTCGGGCTGAGCGCAAGAGCCGCCGATTTCTGGCCATTTACTAACTGGTTAGTATGTTAACTGGAAAGTTAAGGGGTGGGACACTTTTTCCTATCATGTAGCTAACCCCGTTAACTGTTTGTCGGGATAGTGTGTATGTGCTGCGCATCTGTACACACCCCCGCATCGCCCCTCCTCCCGAATCCTCATAAACACTAGCTAAAATCGCTATGACATGCGTCCCACCAGCGTCAATTGCGGCTCTGAGAGATATGCGTGTTCGTGGGATTACGGTCGCGGGACTGGGGGAGTGGGTTCCCACGATCAGGTTACTGCGTCTTGCTCCGGTGGCGGGGGTGCAGGGTGTACGGAACCGGGGGGCGGGCGGCGATCAGGGGAAGGGGAGGAGGGCGGGTGGAGGTGGGATTCCGGAAACGGCGTGGGTTGAAATAAGCACCTTACGAAATAACTCACGCCCAAATCTTGAGTCCGAAAGAGTTATATTTAGGGATGGGTAAAGTGTCGTGGGGGCAGATCCCGACACTGGCGCACGAGCGGGCGCGAATGGGCACATGGGTCATCCACAAGTTCGGACCCGTTGAGTGGCGTGGTAAGCGTTGGGTGAAATATTCAATTGCACAATCCGAAATTCGGCGGTAATTTGCAGGTATGTTTCGCGCCCCTGCTTATTGCCTGGTCTTCGTTATTGTCATTTCGGCCAGTCTCGCCATCGAGCAAGCCCCAAATGGCGACGGGACCTATCAGCAATTGCGCAACATCGTGCTAGGCAGTGAGGCTGTGACCTTGAGCCACCTCACGCTGAAGCGCGACGCGGCAAGCTTCCAACTGAATTCGGGAACAGTGTGTTTTCTGCCGCCGGTGCAAGGCAAGGTTACGGGAGCCGTCTTCGTAGGAGAAGGCAGACTGTTGCTGACTCCTCCACTGCCGTCTGAGGAGCGCAGCCTCTCGCTGCTCAGTAGGGAAAGAGAGTTCAGCGAAAGCTTCAGCCAATTGGTGCTGCGCTTTACCGACGGAACCTATGACGAAATCAAGAAAGCCGGAAGTGCTGCTTCGGCTTCCTGCGATCCAGGTTTGCTACCTGATAGCCAGCATGTCACCCGCAAGAAGCTGCACTACAACCTCGACGCTCGCATCCTCCAGGATGTGCTTAGTCCCGAGCCCGGCGGTCTCTTCGTGGCGTTTGTCCATGGCAAAAAGTACAGCGACAAGATCTTATTCATGATCGACCCGCATGGTGCGCGCCGCGTCGAGCCGGAAGAGATCGAGTTGATGACCTACGAGGAGAACAAAGTGGGAATCTGGGCCGGTTTCCACTATTCCGCCGAATACGCCAGTGGAACGGCGAAGGGCTCGCAGAAGAACGGTGCGATTCACATCGATCACCAGCAGCTTGATACCGAAATACAAAAGAGCGGTCATCTGAATGGTAAGGCGGTCACAACCTTCGCGGCGTTAATGCCCGGTGTGCGAGTCGTTCCGTTCATGCTTTTCCCAACCTTACGAGTGCAAAGTGTTAAGGGCGATGGCGGGCAGGCGCTGAACTTCGTACAGGAAGACAAACTCGAAGACCCGCAATTCTGGGTGGTTCTGTCCAAGCCACTTGCCAACGGGGAGAAGTACACCATTACTACCACGTACAGCGGGAAGGACGCAGTGAGTTCTGAGGGGACCGGAAACTACTTTCCAGTAGCCCGTGAAGACTGGTATCCCAACTCCGCCTGTGGCGCTTTTGGCGAGTACACCAACTATGACATAACGCTGCGCATCCCCAAGGGCATGACGATGGCCGCCACGGGAAATCTGATCAGTGATCGCACCGAAGGCGACTCCGACGTCACGGTGTGGAAGAGCGAAGTCCCTTTGACAGTTGCGGATTTCAACTTTGGCAAATTCAAGAAGGAGGAGGTAAAACTCGACAAGCCCGACGTGCTGATCCAGTCCTATGCCAACGAGGAGCCGCCCAGCTCAGTAACGGGGATCCAGGGTCTGGGTGCCCTTGGCACAATGAACACCACTCCGCTCAACAAGAAGGCGTTGGCCGAAGGGCAGCTCTCGATGCAGATTTATTTTGACTTCTTTGGTCCCGTACCCTACAAGCGTCTCGAAATCACCCAGCAAACAGCGACCAACTTTGGCCAGTCATGGCCCGGACTGGTTTATCTGCCGTTGACCTACTTATTGGACACGACTACACGACACGGGCTGGGCATGCAAGACAACTACGGCTATTTCACTGTGGTGGCTCCTCATGAAATCGGCCACCAGTGGTGGGGACATACGGTGGGTTTTAATTCCTATCGCGACCAGTGGATGAGCGAGGGCTTCGCCGACATGTCAGCGTCCATCTACCTGCAGAAGGTTTATTCCAAAGAACCGCAGAAATACATCAAGTTCTGGAATGACGAACGCAAGATGCTGCTGGAGCGCAACAAGGAAGGGTTCCGCGCCATTGACGCTGGTCCGCTAACGATGGGGTACCGCGTCGCCAATAGCCGCGAGGGTTTCGACAGCTACCGTCATCTCATCTACCCCAAGGGCGCGTACGTCCTGCACATGATTCGGCAGATGATGTGGGAGGGCCAGAGCGGCGATCAGCGCTTCAAAGAAACCATGCATGATTTCGTAACAACCTACAATGGCACCGCCGCGACGACCGAGGATTTCAAGGCCATGGTGGAGAAGCACATGAGCACGGCGATGGATCTCCAGGGAAACCACAAGATGGACTGGTTCTTTAACGAATATGTCTATGGGACCGCGCTACCCCGCTACCAATTCGACTATTCCTTCGGAAACGCTGCCAGCGGGGAGGTAACGATGAGCTTCAAGTTGACGCAGTCCGGAGTGGATAAGAATTTTGGCATGCTAGTCCCGATCTATCTGGAGCTGGCCAACGGAAACATTGCCCGCCTCGGGTCACCACGGCTCGTCGGCGATTCGACGGTGGACCAGATGGTCACGCTCAGCGGGCTGAAGGAGAAACCCAAGCGCGCGATGATCAACTACTACGACGACGTGCTGGCTTCGGCGAACTGAGTCGCTGGAATTGAGGCGTGCCACCATGGGACGAACGGTTCATCAAGCGTTGTCTGACCAGCCGCAAGCATCTTGACCATGTTCTTGTGCTGAGTCAATCCCAGGAACAACGCTTCCAGAGGCGGATCAATCGCCTTCCGCATCTCGACCATGCGTCAATGGGGTAGTGGGCTACTTTGATTGAATAACTTGCATGAGCCCCTTAAAAGCGCCACTTTCTAGGAAGTAGGTGCTGCCACCGACCAACGTGAGGCAGCCGCCCCATCCCGGATGGCCCTCTGTAATCAACATGATGTAATCCAGATTTATGTGGATGACGTCGCTTCCATTTCCGATAGCGGTTCGATATTCGCTGGGTTCGAGTTTGAACATTTGCATAAAAGCCTTTTCCTAATGGAATCACGCCGCTCCTTCCACCCTCTGCTCGTATGCTTTCCGCAGGCCACAAGGTCGGTCGGCCACGTCCCACAGCCGATCTGTGACGCCAGCGGCCATTGCTCGGGCCGCGCGCAATGTACGATTCATCGGTGGCCTGTCTGGTGGTGCTTATTCCAGGTTTCCATCGCCCGTTTCTGAGATTTTTTCGACTTCTTCTGTTCCTTCATGTACTGTTGCCACGACTTCTTCGAGTTCTTCTGCGCCTTGCGCTGCGCGGAATTCGCGTCGGCATAGGCGACGGCAGGGACACAAAGCGCCAGACCGAGAAGGATGGACAGGACAGAAGCTGTAACTTTCTTCACAAGCTCCCCATGAAACAAGCGCTTGCGGGATTCTACAACGAGAACTCATGTCACAGAAGAGCCACGGCAGCCGCGTGATTCTCCACCTTGCGCCACGGCAGGGACAATTGCTACTCCGGTGTGCTAGTGCAGCCCTGCGCCGGGCTTCGAGTTTACAACGAGGGCGTTGGGGTTGAAATACTAGCGGGAGTAGGCGTCACTGAAACGTGCGGCACCATTCACGAAAGGTGTAATATGTGCGTCCTGAGGACAATGAGCTTCTGTGATGGCCGCAGAACCAAAAATTATGCGGCGAGTTGTACGCACGGTGCCAGAAAGCATTTGGCTGCACTGCTATCTTGCATGTGGGCATATGGTCACGCTGCACCAAGAGAACCTTTGCTCACTTCCTCGGTTGAGTGCTGGGCGTGTTAAGAAGAAAGCAAAAAGGGGTTGCCGCCAAAGTAGCTGTTAATGAGAAAGTGACGAAAACGTCACTCCTCACTATGTTGGGGCTTCTTTGAGCTGTTGTGTTTGGTCGGTGGGCAAATGGAAAGCCCGAGTCTGGAGCCCTCTCTGATGCCTTCAGTCATAGCTCCAATCGGGAGGGCAGCACTTTTGGGGTTGAAAAATTCTCTTTCCGCCCTCTTTATGATGCTGTCGAGCAAATGGATGCATGCTTTTTCCGCACCACGATTCTCCAGATGCTTGCGAGCCCGTATGAGCTTGTTTACACCCTCAGCGTAACTCCAAACCTCGTCCCTGCTTCTGAACGGCATCGCGTTCTCCTCGGCTTTGAGTAGAAGAAGGGGCCCATTTCCCGAAATGTATCACACCGAATACCGACGTGCCAATATAGCAACGGTCTTCTCACAACGAAGACGCTCCGCCCTTGACAGCGGCATCAGGCCAGCCGCATTGGAGCGGTAGTCGTGCCGTCTGACTGCCAGCGCAAAGTCGTGGCGACCCTAGGGTTGGATTCTGGTTTGAAAATATCCGCAATGAAAAACGCCCCAACGAGGGCGAATCGCTGGGGCTAACCAAAATCACGTTACAGGAGTAGGCGACACGTTATGTCATGGCGGCT
>Ga0181532_10000254_pt1 | contig 56362 bp, 49 predicted proteins | sample PEATcosm2014_Bin_33_FD_119768 | JGI IMG/M metagenome (GOLD analysis project Ga0181532, IMG submission 119768) | Peatland microbial communities from MTU Mesocosm Facility, Houghton, MI, USA - PEATcosm2014_Bin11_30_metaG | ecosystem: Environmental > Terrestrial > Soil > Wetlands > Peat | place... | reverse complement strand
CACCGTGACCGCCGCCATGTTGGGCGAAAGCGGGGATCGGCAGGCAAACGAGAGTAAAAGAAACGATCACTGCAAGAAGAGTTTTGAGCAAGGTGGATTTCCGCATATCAGTTCCCTCCACCGAAACGGCGGTTGGGTGCCCGGGAGGGCAAACCGCCTCTACTAATCTTACTCCATTTGGACTCCCATTCCAGAGCGGAAGTTGTCCAGTCGGGCAAGGTCGGTAAAGCGGGGAAAGCTGATTTGAAACGTAGCCGCTCACGCGCAATCAGGTCCATGCGTGGCGCGGCGATTTATCAACAGTAAAGGGCCAGACGCCCCGAGCGACTAAACGGGGATTGTTCTCATACCGATCGACCACCCAACAGACATTTTATGGGCCGTTGTGACTCCGACGCCGCCGATTCGACTTTGAGAGAAAAGTATCTCTTGTCTTATCAATTATTTGCAAAGAATCAAATCGAAATACTGAATCCATACAATTAATACTTGTTTTTGTTCATTCAATGGTGGTAGTGTTCCCGACCTATCAGCGGGATTCGGGGGTAATTCGCACGTTTTACGAGAATTCGAGCCGTGCCGCTCCCCGATTCCGCCGGGCCACTTCGTCAAGAGCAGTAGCAAGACAGGATTTTTCCGCGTGGTCAGCGCGGGATGACTCTTCATTTCTGGAGGGCTGTGCGATGCGCATCCGTTATCAGATTTTCTCTTCTCTGTTCGCCGCTGTCCTTCTCTGTTCTGCCGCACTATGGTTGAGCAGCGCTTCGCCCGCATGGGCGCAATCGACATCCACGGGGTCAATCTCCGGAACTGTGACCGACCAAAGCGGCGCGGTGGTGAATGGCGCCACAGTCACCCTCACCGACGCCGCGACGAAGACCTCGCGTTTAGTCACCACCAACGACGCGGGACGATACGTATTCGTCGATGTTGCGCCGGGCAATTACTCTCTCAGTATCAACAAGAAAGGCTTTTCCACCAGCCAGACCCAAACCACGGTGAATGTCGGAGTCGCGACCACCGTGAATATGGCCTTACAGGTCGGAGGCAGCAACGTCGTCGTGGAAGTAACCGCGGTCAGCAACGAGTTGCAGACCACGAATGCCACCGTGGGCAACACGATCACGAGCGTCGCCATCGACAACCTGCCGAGTCTGGGCCGTGATGTCAGCACGTTCGTCAGCTTGCAACCCGGCGTGAGCCCGGATGGCAGCGTGGCGGGAGCCGTTGTCGACCAAAGTTATTTCTCGCTGGACGGCGGCAACAACACCAATGACATGGATGGCAGTATGAGTGTGTACACGACCTCGTACGCTGGAGACCCCACGGGGGGTGTTGCGAATCAGAGTTTCGGCGTGGCCGCCGGCCCGACCGGCGTAATGCCTACCCCACAGGATAGCGTCGAGGAATTTAAGGTAAATACCGCGAACCAGACCGCTGATTTCAATAGTTCTGCCGGCGCCGAGGTGAAGGTCGTCACCAAGCGCGGGACGAATGCGTATCACGGGACGGCTTACGAATACTATCGGGACAACAACTGGTCGTCGAATAGCTGGCAGAACAATAACCCTGCTTTCCTCACCGGACTGCCAAGCTTCCACTACAGTCGATTTGGCGGAGCGGTTGGTGGCCCCCTCATCCCGAAAGAAGTTCTTGGCGGCAAGACTTACTTTTTCTTCAATTACGAGGGTTTCCGCTTCCCCAACTCCGAGACCATCAATCGGGACGTGCCGTCGCCTGCCATGCAGCTAGGATTATTGACGGACACAACCACTGGGACCGTCTACAACCTGAACCCGAATGCTGTGACTTACAACGGCACAACGTACCCGGGCAGTGGCTCAACCATTGACCCGCGCGGGCTCGGGGTCAATCCGGTCGTCCAGCAAGTATGGCAGAAGTATGAACCAGCCTCGAATGCCGGCTGCATCAACAGTTTTTGCGACGGAGTCAACATTCTAGGATTCGCGGCCAATGTGGGTCTCCCGCAGACTAGCAAATTCGCAGTCGTGCGACTGGATCACGATTTTTCGTCCAAACAGCATTTCATGGCCAGCTATCGCTACTACAACCTGAAGAATGCAGTGGATAGTCAGATTGATATCGGGGGCTTCTTTAGCGGAGATAAGATTGGCACTCCAGCCTCTCAGTCTGGTGATCCGCAGCAACCTTGGTATCTGGTAGCGGCGCTAACCAGTAACATCACACCGAACGTCACCAACGATATCCACTACAGCTTCCTGCGTAACTGGTGGGCGTGGAGCAGAGCTGGAGATACGATTCAGACACCAGGGTTGGGTGGAGCGCTGGAAATTGCGAATGGCGAGTCAGCAACTCAGAACCTGGGTCCCTACAACGTGAACACGCAGCAGACGCGCACTCGTTTCTGGGATGGGCACGACCAGATGTTGCGCGACGATGTTTCCATGCTGAAGGGGAACCACCTGTTTCAGTTTGGCGGCACTTACCAGCATAATTTCAACTGGCATCAACGGACGGATAATGGCGGCGGCATCAACTACCAGCCTGTGTATCAGCTAGGTCAGGGCGCTTCAGGGTCAGGACAAGTCAGCGTGCCCTTCTGTAATACCGTCAGCTCGAATTTTGCCACGGCATGTGGCGCTGACTACGCTGCCGTGTTGGGCATTGTCACGGCCTCGCAAATTGCCTTCACCCGTTCCGGCAACAACTTGACATTGAATCCTCCTCTGACACCGGCTTTCGACCAGAGCACGATTCCGTATTACAACGTATACTTCAGCGACACTTGGCACATGAAGCCGACGTTCACCCTGACTTACGGCTTGGGCTGGACGCTGGAAATGCCGCCGGTGGAGAAGAATGGCAAGCAAGTTGAACTGGTCGATCAGGCGGATCAGCCGATTAGCGCTGAAGGTTATCTGGGGTCTCGCGAGCGCGCTGCTCTGTTAGGCCAGGTGTACAACCCCGATGTCGGTTTTGCCTTGGTCGGCAATACTGCCAACGGGCTGAAGTATCCCTATAACCCCTTCTACGGCTCTTTCAGCCCGCGCATCGCGGCGGCGTGGAGCCCGCGCTTCGACGCCGATTCCACGATGGCCAAAATCTTTGGCCACGAAGATACAGTGATTCGCGGCGGTTACGGACGCCAATACGGTCGCCTGAACGGGGTTGATCTGGTGCTGGTCCCGCTGCTTGGTACGGGCCTCATCCAACCGGTGCAGTGCGCTAACAATCTCATGCCGTCGGCCGGCAATCCAAACGGCTCGTGCGGCGCCAGCGGTTCAGCAACGGCGCTTAACGCCTTCCGCATCGGCGTAGATGGCAATGCGGCTCCGCTCCCCGTCCCGAGTACCACCCTCGTGCAACCCGATTATCCTGGCATTAACGCGATTGCTGCCGGCGCCGGCGAGTCGCTGGATCCGAATTTCCGGCCCAACGTGGTGGATTCCTTCGACTTCACCATTCAGCGCCAGTTGAACCGCAAGATGACCTTGGAACTGGGCTACATCGGGCGCAGGATTACCCATGAGTATCAGCCCATCAATATTAACGCGGTGCCTCACATGATGACGATGGGTGGGCAGAAGTTCTCTTCCGCCTATGCCTCCGTCATGACACAGCTGGGCTGTTTGGGCAACGTGGCTGCTTGCGGAGGGGCCATACCTTCAAAAACCCTCACCGGCGGGGCACCGAACCCTGCGTATACAGCTTATTTCAACGCTCTCTCCCCACAGCCGTTTTTTGAGAGCGCTCTTCTTCCCGCCTACTGTCAGGGATCCTACGCTGGGGTCGCGTTCACGAGTTGTACTGCCGCTGCGGCCGCCAACGAAGCGGGCAATTTCACGGGCGAAGCGGTCTGGTCATTGTGGAGTGACTTAGACAATGGTGCCTTCAACTTCCCGCGCACCATGATGAACACGCCTATCAACTGCTCGCCCACTTCGTTCGGTTGCAGCGGTCAGCTCACCTCAGGCGTCGCCGTCAATGCCAGCGTGGGCTATGGCAACTACAACGCCGGTTTTGCCACCCTCAAGATGACGGACTGGAAAGGCGTAACCATGCAGTCGAACTTCACCTGGTCCAAGGCTCTGGGGACTGGCGCTGAGGTTCAGGCCACCAGCGAATACACGCCCGACGACCCGTTCAATTTGGCTACGATGTATGGCAAACAGGCGTACGACCGGAAGTTCGTCTACACCATGTACGTCGTGTATCAGCCGCCGTTCTACAAGGGACAGGAGGGACTCAAGGGACGCCTATTGGGTGGCTGGACGTTTGGCTCCGTCTTTGCTGCCGGCACCGGACAGCCGATCCAGATCAGTACCTCGAACGGTGACAGCCAGGCTTTCGGAGCGGGAGACGGTCTCGCCTACTTTGACAATGAAAACGCCATCGCGATTGGGCCCATCCAAAGTGGCCACGCCTACTACAATAACCCTGGCTCAAACGGCGTGGGCACCGGCGGTTTACCGGTCAATATCTTCAAGAACCCGGAAGCCGCATACAACAACTATCGCAACCCGATTCTGGGCATAGATACACGCGACGGCGGCTTTGGCACCCTCACCGGCCTGCCATACTGGAACGTGGACGCTACTCTCAAGAAGAGCATCCGGGTCGCGGAGAGCATTAGCCTGGAATTTCAAGGCGTCTTCGCGAACATCTTCAATCACAATCAATGGCTCGATCCCCAGGGTATGGCGCTGTACTCTCCCAGCACGTTCGGGAACCTGCTGGGCTCAGCCCAGGCGCCACCGGTGGGCGGTAACCGGGCGATCGAGCTCGGCGCCCGCGTTCGCTTTTAATCATCCACGGAAGGCGCCGGGATGGCGCCTTCCGTTTTAAGCCCTCAATACGGACTTCCGCTATCAGTTGACGGCCAGTTCGTGCAAGCCATCGTTCGCCATAAGATCGAGAATCACTAAGTCCCAGGAATTAACGTTGGGGGCGGTAGGTTAACGAGCACCAATTACGCTCGTCCCACCTTTGAATGCGCGCTTAAGGCTGTGGGATGGCCGCGATGACGCCGGGTTGAGGCTCCATGAGCTGACGCACCAGAGTTTCGACCTGGGTCCACAGGCGGGGATCGCATTGGCTCTGCATATGGCTGGGGGTGAAGACACGCTGGAACCAGGAGCCTCCGACGCACTGCACTGGCGTTTTCTGATAATCGAAACGGTAGTTGCCGAGAATTTGCGTTTTCGAATCGTCGGCCGCGGTGATCTGTGACCGGCCGTGGACTAAACCGTGCGGCTGATAAAAATTGGCCGCCGCCACCACGTTTTCCGGGATCACTTTGTCGCTTTGCCAGGGCTTGGCGATGCTGTCGACCTGCACGGTCAGCAGCACGGGAATACCGGCGCGATCCAGTTCCCGAGCCAGCATCACCACGGCAGACGCTCCCCAACTGTGGCCGAACAGGATGATTCGGGCGCGCGCTTTTTCGTCGTCGCTCAAGATGCCATCGTGATTGGTGTCGAGCAGGCGAAGAATCGTTTCATAAGCGGCTCTTCTGCGGCGATTTTCGAAAACCTGAATCAAGGCACCTTTCGGAAAGTCTTGCCGAATTTTCTGCGCGAGTTGCACCGGCCCGTGATGAGGATCGTCGTGGTGCACGAATCCGCCCGCAAAACCGATGAGGATATAAGAGGCTGCGGTCGGGGAGTGGCTGGCCACGGCTCCGTCAGCAGCGGCAAGCGATGGTGTTGGCGCAGCGAGCGTCGCGAAGACGGCAGCGAGCATCGAGAATCGCGCGAGGCGGGGCACCCGGGCTCCTAAGGGATGAGATGATTCGTGCCACGGCCGCGTTGCGGGGAAATCGTTCTACTCGTGGCGGCGAAAAGCCTTTTCCAGCAAGGCATTCGGCTTATTCAACCCGAGCCAAGTCTACACCCGGGTGTCAAGTTGTGGTGGGGAATCCGGCGGCCTTGCGGCCGCGACCGGGTCCCTCGGCTGCGCTCAGGTCAGGCTCCGACCCGGTCCCACACAATTCTCTTGCAGGCCGTCCCCCACCTGGTCTGAGTAAGGCCGTTCTACTTCCGGATTCTCTTTGAGACGAATGGGTTTCCGTCCAGCAGGTAGCGCCACGGTTTGTCCGCGGCTTTGGTGATGCCGATGCGGGGAGTGGTTCGGACGCCGCGGGCGCGATATCCGTCTTCGCCGATCCATAGACTGCTGGCCGCGGAGGTGAGATCGCATCCGTTGTCGCGGGCGCGGGTGATGCCGAAGGCTTCGCACAGCTTTCCCGGCCCGCTGGTCAGTTGGCGCAGGTCTTCAGAGCCGTGGATTTCCATGCCTCGGGCTTGGGCCATTTCTTCCACTCCGGACAGCGGTTCCAGGGCGCGGAACAGAACGCATCCGGCGCGGCCTTCGGGTTCGCAGGAGACGTTGAGGCAGTAGTGATTGCCGTAAATGAAGTAGACGTAGGCGTGGCCGGGTGGTCCGAACAGTACGGAGGTGCGGGCAGTGTTGCCGGCAGCGGCGTGGGCGGCGGGATCTTTTTCTCCGAGATAGGCCTCGACTTCTACGATGCGGGCGGTGAGGCGGGCGCCGTCCGATTGCCGAACGAGTATTTTCCCCAGGAGCTCGCGCGCCACGGGGCGCGGGGCGCGATTGAAAAATGCGCGCTCCAGCGGACGGGCGTGGGTGGTTTGCGTCGAGGTTTGCGACCTGCGCATGAAGCGAAATTTTAACCGAAGCAGTGCGCGTTAGATCGGCCGGGCCTGCGTGTTTCTTGCCACGGTGACGTTGGACGGCGGATCGTCGAACGATTTGCCGGGTTCGAAGGCACGCTTCTCGTGCGTGGAACCCACTTTCCGGATCGCGTCATGCCAGCCATCATCCCAAGTGATGCGAGCCTCTCCATCGACCAAAGTCCAAGTCCCATGGACTGCGCCAAGCGTCTTCTTGGCCGTTCCGTCCGCGTCGAGGGTGATGAAGAAATTGCTTCCGTTGCCTTCGCCCACCTCCCACTTGCCCACGAAGTGAGCGCGTCCGGGCATCATGGCGACTTCGGATGGGCCGAATTCAATGCGGTCGATATCGGCGGAAACCTTTTCCCGGTGGCCGTCCTTATAAACGATGGTGGCCGGAGCTCTTAAGTCGATGCGCGCGATCTCCGCAGAGACGAGGCTCTGACGGTGGCCATCTTTGAAAACGATCACGACGGAGTCGCGATCGTCAACAGGAGAAGGCGCCGGTTTCGCGACGGCGCCGGCGCAAACGAGCACCAGGATTCCAGAAACTGCAACGACTCTGATGAGACCGTACATGATTTCCTCCAGAACAGGACCGCGTGAACGCAGCGCGCCTAAAGTATTGATACGAAGCGCCGGCAGGAATAGTTCCTTCCGGCGCTATTCCTGTCCTTAAGCCGCGCCCTTGGCCGATTCCTTCAGAGAGGCCAGCACTTCCTCGGCGTGGCCCTCGGGCTTTACTTTCTCGAAAATATGCTGGATTTTGCCATCCGGGCCGACGATGAACGTGGTCCGCGCCACTCCCCAAACTTTCTTGCCGTACATGTTTTTCTCTTTCATGACGCCAAAGGCCTCGGCGACTTTCTTGTCGGCGTCGGCAAGCAGGGTGAAGGGCAAGCTGAACTTGTCCTGGAATTTCTTTTGCGCTTTCGGAGTGTCGGGGGAGATGCCAAGCAGCACCGCGCCGGTCTTCTGCATCTTCTTGTAAGTGTCGCGGAACTCGCAGGCCTCGATGGTGCATCCGGGAGTGTCGGCGCGAGGATAAAAATAGAGTACAACGGTCTTGCCGCGCAAAGCCTTCAGCGCGATCTCTTTTCCGTTCTCGTCCTGCAAAGTGAAGTCGGGAGCCTTATCATTGATATTCATGGGAGTTTCTCCAGGGAAATCGAAGTTCAAATCGAAGCCCAATGGCGTGAGCGCTGCGCCACCGGCGTCCGTCCAGCCAGCCTTCGTTAGAATTTTACACCGCAGGATTTTATATCGCGGATGGTGGCTGGTGGCGCTGCTGGCGTGCGTTGCGTCGTGGGACGGCGTCACCGCGGCGCAGGAAGAGCGGCCGCAGATCACACCCGGAGAGCGGAAAGTCCCGCGCAAGAAAGAAGCGGGGCCGCGGGCGCTGGGCGTATTGCAGATGTCGGCGAACGGCAAGACGTCGCTGGTGCCAGTGGCGATTCTGGTCAATGGCAAGTTTTGGGACGCAACCGCGTACAAGGCCGATCCGATCCCCATGGCTTTGGAGACGGGCACGGTCTACGAGGCCGAACGCGCCGGCAGTTCGTTGGGACTGTTCACGGTCAGCAGCGCGTTGCACAGCAACGCCGTCAACCTGGTGAGTCCGTGGATCGGCACGGGCAAATGGGTTCCGGCAGGAACCGAAACGCCGAATAGGGCGCAGAAGGCGGAGACGGCTCCAAAGGGACTGGAAACAAGTGATGGGCCTCCGCGACTCACGCGGGATCCCACAAGAGTGTCGCAGCCTGCCGATGCACCGGCTTCTACCACGCAGCCACCGGCTAACGCGCCTCAATCCACCGGGTCGTCGGATTCAGGGGACGGACCGCCGCGCTTGACCAAAGGCACTCCACCGCCGTCGTCGGCCCCGCCAGCAGGCTCGACTCCCGCGGGGCAAGGTCAGCCTGGTTCCAGTCAGAGTGGTTCCGGGCAGCCTGGGTCAGGGACAACGGCGCCGGGCAACTCGAAGCAGGGCGACGCCAAGCCGGGCGAAACCAAGACGGACGATCGCGCGAACGTGCCCGCGTCGGACAGCGGAGCCGGTGCCGGCAACCGGCCGACGCTGCGGCGCGGGAAGCCGGTCGAGCCGTTGCCTGCGGATGAAGTGCCCGGCTACAGCAAGCCCGGAGCGTCTGGCGCATCCGCCGCAGCGTCCACGAATTCAGCAAAAACTGCTCAGGCCACCTCCGACAGAGCGCCGATCGATATTGTTCCCGCAATTTCCGATGCGAGCGGACCCGAGCCTCGTTCGTTCGGGTTCGACTGGCTGAAGGACGAAGAAGGAGAGCGCCAACAGCAAATGGTGACGCTGGCCAAGGAACAAGTTCGCGCCTATGTGGAAGCTCAGGCCAAGGCCAGGACCATGCCGAAGCCGGCGGGTACGCCGACTGCGCGCCACACTTCGGCTACGAAAGCAGCCGCGAAAACCAAAGATCCGATTCTCGAAAACGTGCAGATGAAGGCGTACGACTTGTGGACCAACAACGTGGCCGTGATGGTGTTCAGCGCCGAAGCGCACATGCCACCGCCGCCCGCGGGGGTTGCTTATTCAGCGGTCGAGGCCGACCTGCAGTATTCGATTGTGCTGGTGGCTTATCCGGACATCTACAACAACCTGCACAAGATCTATGTCGGAGTGACCGACAAGTTCCATCTCGACCTCACGCCGCGTCTGGAACTGATTGACGCGGTGGATGCCGACGGCGACCGCCGGGGCGAGTTGCTCTTCCGCGAAATCTCCGATGGCAGCACGGGCTGGGTGATTTATCGCGCGACCCCTGACAAGCTGTGGAAGATGTATGACAGTTTGCATCCGGAGTGAGGTCGGGCAGGGACGGAAGCGACGTCAAGGGCTCAATTTAATTTACCTACGATTCGAACGTGCCTAGGGTAATTAAAGACACCGCTTGGTACAGTAAACTTTGCCGCCTTCAGTACGGGAATCGTTTCGTCCCCGTCATGAGAAACCGTGGAGACCACGCGAACATCGCGCAATGGCGATGTGAAGAACCTTTCGGGATTTACCCCTTTCCCGCACTCCACGGGCGTACCTTCGACGAAGCCTACGCCCAGGATCTCGACTTCGGGCAATTGGCCCGAATCCCTCAGTTCCAGGTTGCGCTTATAGGGGACGTTGAACTCAGCGAACCCCAGATCATCTCCACGGGAAGCCGCGGCTAGATCTTGAGGATCCCCGAATTTTTTCGCTGGTGGCGGGGGCTTGTAATCATAGACCGACTTGCCGGCATACACCGTGTTTTCCCAAAGCTCCTCGATCCCTATCGATGTGGCACTCGTACCCAGGCTGCAGAACAGCATGGGATCAGGGAGTGTTTGCTCGTCGTCCGGCCAATAAAAACCTTGCGGCATATCCGTGACCATGATCGTATGCTTCCCGGTAGAGAGATCAGGCAGAGGATACTGCGCATCCACATGGAGCAGGTTGAAGACCTCCAAGTGCCCCTCCGAAAGATTCCGTTCCAGCTCATAGACGACTTCGAAGGGGCAGGGTCGGCGTCTAGTGGTCAGTTCGTCCTGCAACGCGACACAAGAGGGAAAGACGATTATCTTCGCGACCTCGTCGCTTAAGATCCCTTCGGGTGTTTGCCTCTGCTGAGATGCCTCGGCGAGTTCGCCTGCGGGCATGGGAGGCTGAGTCTGGCCGGCTTTTGGTCGCTCCGGCGATTGCGTTGGAGGCCGGCTCTGCGAAGAATGACACGCAGGCAACAGCAAACTCAAGAACAGAAAGACGGGGGCGGTCCCTGCCATGCTCAGTACTCTATTCAGGTATCGTCCTGCTGTAAAATGTGTCCCGAACATCGGAAGGAGATCTAGTCTAGTTTGCCTCTGACACGCCGCAAGTTTGTGCAATCGATTCTCGGGGCCGGCGCCGCCGCCGGACTGCCTGCGCTGTTCGCAGGCTGCAGCGGGTCTTCCAAAGCGAGCATCCCCACTCTGGCCCGCGACTCTGCGCAGCAATTCCGCTCATCCGCGACTACGTTTCCGAAGGGATTTTTCTGGGGCACGGCCACCGCCGCTTACCAGATCGAAGGCGCTTGGAATGAAGACGGCAAAGGCGAGTCCATCTGGGACCGCTTCGCGCACACTCCGGGCAAGATCAAGAATGGCGACACGGGCGACGTCGCCTGCGATTCCTACCACCGGTGGCGCCAAGATATCGCGCTGATGCGGGCGATGAATCTGAACAGCTACCGGTTCTCGGTTTCCTGGCCGCGCATGCAGCCGTCCGGGTCGGGTGCGGTGAATCCCAAGGGCGGCGATTACTACAGCCGCCTCGTGGACGGCCTGCTGGAGGCGCGCATCCGGCCGCTGGTTACGCTCTATCACTGGGACCTGCCACAGGCTCTCGAAGATGCGGGAGGATGGCCCAATCGCGATACTGCGAGCCGTTTTGCCGACTACGTGCAAGTGGTCGCGCAGTCACTGGGCGACCGCGTTTCCGACTGGATGATTTTCAACGAGCCCGATGCATTTGTGGATCTGGGACATCTCGAAGGCACGCACGCTCCCGGGCGCAAGAGTCTGCTCGATTTCCTGCGGGCCACGCACGTGGTCAACCTGGCGCAGGGCGCGGGGTTTCGCGCGCTTAAGGGAGCGCGTCCGTCATCTCGCGTGGGCACGGCGTTCAGCATGTCGCCCTGCGAGCCAGCAACCGATTCCGAAGAAGACAAACTCGCGGCCGAGCGCGCGCACGCCATCACCAACACCTGGTTTCTGGAGCCCGCGCTGCGCGGGCGTTATCCCGATGCGCTTGCGTTCTTGCCGGAGACTGCCATGCGAATCCAGCCGGGCGATATGGAGAAGACGCGGGCGCCCCTGGATTTCATCGGCATCAATCTTTACTACCGGACGATCGCTTCGGCTCCGGGCACCATGGAGCGCTTCTCGCATGCGCAGGAATGGCTGTTTCCCGTGAAGATGGATGGCGGACAGCAGGGGCCGAAAACGGAGTTCGGCTGGGAAGTCTGGCCGAAGGCGCTCTATGACATGGTCATGCGCATCACGCGCGATTACAACCGTCCCGTGATTGAGATTACCGAAAGCGGATGCTCGTATAACGATGGTCCTGACGCCAGCGGCGTGATTCACGATACCCGCCGTCTGGAATATCACCGCGAGCATCTGGCGGCGCTGGGGCGGTCCCTCGCCGACGGCGCCGACGTTCGCGGATATCATGCGTGGAGCCTGCTGGATAATTTCGAGTGGGCCGAAGGCTACAGCCAGCGTTTCGGCCTGACTTATGTGGACTTCAAGACGCAGCAGCGGACCATCAAAGATTCAGGCCGCTGGTACGCCGATGTCGCGCTGAAGAATGCCGTTCCTGCGCATGGTTAGTGATTCCCCCGGCGACTTCCGCAGCGACTTTCGCGTACTACTGCCGCGAACCGCTGGCGGGAAGAATTCCTGAAACTCCCGATCGTTCGGCGGATGTTCCACACTTTCCTAAGGCAGCGCGTCCGAAGACGAGGCCACACGCGAAGACGACCAGTGTGTAAATCCACATCTCGTGCGCGCGGGTGGGTAAGCCGCTCATCATCGCATTCCCCAGGCCGCTGCTGGTGTTGAAGCAGGCGTGCAGGACGATAGCAACGAGCACGCCGAAGCGTGCTAGATTCGCCGCTCCGGTCAGCAGAAAAGAGATCCCGAGGAGAATCAGAACATACTGCCCGGGAGTAGCGTTGTTCCAGCCTGGAACCAGGAACAAGGGTAGGTGCCACGCCGCCCAGAGTGGGGCAAGAATCACCGAGGCCCAGAAGGGACCATAGCGCGCCGGCAGTCGCGGCAAGGCGAAACCGCGCCATCCCGGCTCCTCATTGAGCGGACCGCCAAGGAAGGTTGAAAAGTTGACCGCATACGTGCTCCAGTGCAGAAGTGCCGGCCAGTGCAACGCGTAAGCCGATGCCTTGACTAGGGCCAGCGAAGGCGCCACAACCGTGGCAAGGAAGAAGCAAACCAGACCAACGATGAGACCGGTGAGCAAGCTTCGCCAGCCGGTCCAAACCCGGCAGATTCTCAGATCGCGATGAGCGAGCCATCGCGTAACAAGCGCAGCCCCCGTGGGGCCAAACGCACCCCCTATGATCACACGAAATCGAAATCGTCAAAGTTTGATCCGAGCGTAATCGGACGAACAACCCGCGGCACGATCAACCAGAAAGTCCAAGCCCACGCATAGGCCAGCAGGAAGAAAAGTATCAGCGGTCTGGTTTGCGCAAAACCGACGACGGCTGAGGTTGGCTTTTCAGATTGTTCCGTCGAATCGGCCATTCGGATGGCGGAACGCTATCACGGTCACCAGCGGGCAGGACAGACCTGAACTTATTTCTGCTGCATCACCAGTTCGCTGTTCTGAACTTTCATCGCGCCAACGTTGTCGGGAAGCTTCAGGCGATCGCGCTCTTCGGCCAGCTTCTTCTGGAGAGCCGGATTCACGAGCGATACCGGCACGCTGAGATCGCCGACCTTGAACTCCGTGGGATCGAACGTAGCGTAGCCATCCTTCTCGCCGATGTGCCCGGAGATTGTCACCCAAACATCTTTGCCGGCAATTTCCGTGAGGAACTGCCCGTGCACCAGGTCGCCGTCGAAGCTGACCTGCTGGTCTTTAATGGTGGGCGCGGCGCTGCCGACGTTGGAGTCTGGCGTTAGCGCTGCTCCACCGGCGTTGCCCAAGGTTTGCGCGAGCACGGCACTGATTTCGTTGGAATTGATGTGGACTTCGGCCTTGGGGGCCGACGATGCGGCCGGTCCAGCTTCGGGCTTTGACGGCTCAGAGGACACGCTCGGCGCCGGCCGCTGCGTTGCCTGCTCAAACTCAGCCATTTTCTGGTCGAACGACTGGGCGTGCTCCGCGATGGCCGCCGGAGCCTGTGGCTGCGCCACCGGCGCAGGCTTCTTCAGAACCAGAATAATGGCAACCAACGAGGCCACCAGGGTCGCGATGCTGATAATGCGGTCAATCTTGAATTTCATGGCAATTCTCGACCGGTCGGCCCAAGACAGGCAGGCCCAGTGTCATGTTACTAGGGAGTCGAGGGAAGGATTAGATGACCAAAGTGATGGACAGGGGGGTGCCTGTGTGGAGACCAGATGTTGTGTGGGACCGGGTCTTTGACCCGGTCGGGCGGCCTGAAAGGCCACTGGCTTTCCTCGCCACACCTCAAAGGACAGGAATCTTCCCTTTCCAAATCCACGCAAACTCAGCCTCGGTTTTCACAATCCCAGCGCGCACAGAATTCTCGCAAACATACTCCATACGATCCACCAAGCTGTCATTCGATCGCAAAACATGATCGAAGAACTCCTCCTGCCACACGGGACCACTGCGCCGGAGAGCCACGTTGATCAAGCGCGCCGATCGGCCTTTGACCGCTTTCATGATCTCGGGCAGGTTGTGGCTCCAGCCATCGTCGCGGCCGAGTGGTCAGTAGATCAGATGGACATGATCGGGCATCACGACAGCGGCATGCAGATCGAACTTCTGGGTGTTGGTGTGAACCCAGCATGGGAGAACAATGTCTCGGGCTTCAGGGGGAAGTTGCCAGCGACGGTCTGTCGTGAAGGTGACGAAGAACGGCTGATCGTCCTTCTGATAATGAGGCAGATGACGGCGGTATTCATACTTCGGCTGCATCGTGCCCTCGGCCCTTCGGGCCGACCGACCGGGTCAAAGACCCGGTCCCACATAAGTCAACACCACATCATCAAAACCACGCAGCTATTTCAGCTTCTTGGCCAGCAACTCATTCACGATCTGCGGGCTGGCCTGGCCTTTGGAGGCCTTCATGACTTGTCCCACGAAGAAGCCGAGCATGGTGGTTTTCCCCGCGCGGTACTGCTCCAACTGCTTGGGGTTGGCGGCCAGGACTTCGTCGATCATCTTTTCCAGCACCGAAGTGTCGGTAGACTGTTGCGGGCTGCCTTCTTCTGCGTAGACCACGGGGAAGTCTTTCCCGCGCTCGAAGCTGAGATCGTAAAGCTCCTTGAGCATTTTGCCGGAAATCGCGCCCGCCTCGACCAGATCTGCCGATGCCGCGACGCCCTTCATCGAAATCGGGGATTGCTCGATCTCGATGCCCTTGGCTTTCAGGCGGCCCATCAACTCGCTCTGCACCAGGTTGGCGACGCGCTTGGGATTCTTCGCGGCCTTCGCCGCCTCTTCGAACTGATCGGCCAGCGACTTCGAGAACGTCAGCACTTGCGCGTCATATTCGGTGATGCCGTAGTCCTTCACCATGCGCGCACGGCGTGCCTCGGGAAGTTCGGGCAAGGTCTTCGCGATTTCGGCCTTCCAGGTTTCATCGACCACCAGCGGGAGCAGGTCCGGCTCGGGGAAGTAGCGGTAATCGTGCGCCTGTTCTTTCGAACGCATGCTATAGGTTTTGCCTTCGTTCGCATTGTAGAGGCGCGTCTCCTGCGTGATCTTTCCGCCCGATTCGAGGACGTCGATCTGGCGGGCAATTTCATATTCCAGCGCTTCGCGGATAAAGCGGAACGAATTCACGTTCTTGATCTCGGCCTTGGTGCCGAATTCCTTCTGACCGCGCGGCCGCACGCTGACGTTGGCATCGCAGCGCAGCGAACCTTCCTCCATGTTGCAGTCGCTGACGCCGGTGTACAGGATGATTTCCTTCAGCCGCGTCAGGTATTCGTATGCCTCGTCGGGCGAGGCGATGTCGGGCTCGCTAACAATTTCGATCAGCGGAACGCCGGTGCGGTTCAGGTCGATGGCCGTTTTCTCGGCCGCGTCGGGAAAGCCTTCGTGCAGGCTCTTGCCGGCATCTTCTTCGAGATGCACGCGCGTGATGCCGATCTTCTTCTTCCCCTTGGCAGTGGGAATCTCGATGAATCCGTGCTCGGCGAGCGGCTTGTCATACTGCGAAATCTGGTATCCCTTGGGCAGGTCTGGATAGAAATAATTCTTGCGGGCAAAAATAGAAGTCTCGTTGATGCGGCACTGCAGCGCCATCGCGGCCAGCGTGGCGAACTCCACGACTTTCTTATTGAGCACGGGCAACGCGCCGGGCATCCCCAGGCATACCGGGCAGACGTTGGTATTCGGCGGCGCACCGAACCGCGTCGAACACGAACAGAAAATCTTGGTCGCCGTCAGCAGCTGAACATGGACTTCCAGTCCGATGACCGGCTCATACGTGGCATGGGCGGCAATGGAATCAGCCGGCGTGGTGACCATAAGCAGTGATTATAAAGGGCAGCGCAGCGAGAACACACTCGGGAGTCATGTCATCCTGAGCGCAGCGAAGGATGACAAGTCTGTTCGGCGAGGAGATGCGCCCCTGGCTCCGTCCCTACGCCCGCTCATAAAACCGAAAGAACAGCGACTGCTTCGACACCGGCTGTGCCTTCTCGGTGAGCGCCACCATCTGTTGCTGGTTGAGCGGAGTGAACTCGCGCGCCAGTTGCACGTTCTGTTCGAGCTGGGCGATGGTATCGCAGCCGACGATGACGGTGCTGACCGGCAGCGAGAGCGAATAGTACATCGCCTGCCGCATGTCGAGCGTGCCCGCAGTCGGCGCCAGCACCATGCCTTCCCACATATGCTTTTGCTGTTCGATGGGCGGCGGCGTCCACGACGAAAGAATGCGTCCCCGCGCCGGGACCTTCATTCCGATAATGCCCATCTGTTTCTCCACGGCCAGCGGCAGCAGTTGCTCGGAGAAGCTGTAGTGATGCGGATCGGCGGCATTGACGGCCATCAGGATCGTGTCGAACGGATGCCGCTGGATCGCCTCGATCAGCGCGTCGGGCCGGTAGTGCCCCGTGACGCCCAGATAGCGCACGATCTTCTGGTCGCGCGCCTCGAGCAAGGCTTCCATGGCTCCGCCTTTGGCGAAGATCTCGTTGATGTCGGTCATGGTGCCAATGTCGTGCAGTTGCCAAAGGTCGACGTGATCGGTCTGCAGCAAGTTGAGCGACTTCTCGATCATGCGCATGGAGCCGTCGCGCGTGCGCTCTTTCGTCTTGGTTGCGAGAAACGCGTCGTTGCGGCGGTGCTTCATCACCTTCCCGACGTATTGCTCGCTCCAGCGCTCGGGGCCCCCGTAGATCGAAGAGGTGTCGACATAGTTCACGCCCAGATCGAGAGCTCTTTCGATAATGGGCACGGCCACGGCTTCGTTGTTGGGCCTCTCCAGAGAAGCCTGGCCTCCCAGGCTGAAGATGCCGACTTTGTATCCGGTCTTTCCCAGATTCCGCGTCGGCATGGCATTCGTCGTCGCCGCGTTAGAAGGCAGCGGATTCGAGGCCGGACTTGCCTGGCCGTGCGCGAGATCGGGAAGAGCGGCCGAGCCGAGCGCGGCCGCGGTCATGAGGCCGCTGGCTTTAAGGAAACTGCGACGATCGCTGGATGATTTCTGCCACTTCGACTTGCTCATGAGGACCTCCGGGCGGGTGCAACTACATTAACGCTGATTACCATTCGAATCCAGTGGTTATTCGCAGGCAGGGGTACCGTTTCCTAGACGATAGACAGAGTGTGGGCTGGAACCTATGCCGTCCCTCCGGGGCTCGGTGCCATTCTTGCCTGCCCACCCAGGACTTACGTCCTCGGCTAACATATTCCGCCGCTCCGCGGCTGGAGTTGGCAGCTTCGTTCCGCTCCTCTTCCTGAAATCAGTACTCGCGCGCGCGCGACAGACCCTAGTTCGGGTTCTGCGGTGCGTTCAGATACTTGTCTACCGAAATTTCGAAGTACAGCAGTTCGTTTCCCTTGGCATCGGCGACGCCCGTGATGTCGATGGTCGCGCCCGCCAGCGGCGAAGAGATGTCTCCGACGTCGAAGAACAAGAATCCCGACTGCGTGCTGTGCGGCTCAACCGCTCTGGCGGCGAATTGCGACGACTCGATCTCGTCCATTTCCTTCTTGCTGATCCCGCCCTTCACTTTGTGCGGCAGAGGAAGCGGGCTGGGCCGCGCGCTCGACTGAGGATTAGACAGGCGCCGGTACAGGTCGTCGGTGGTGATGGGAGTGAGCTTGGAGTGATGGGCGGTGAGCAGCGTGATTGCCATGTTGGCGATGGAGATGGGCTGGTCGCCGTCATTGGTCACGACAAAGAAAATCGGCAGAAAGCCGTGCGCCGCAAAATCCACCGAGAAGATCTTCGCCTTCTCCGGCGTGTCGTAGGGATCGGCGGCGATGGCGGCTTTCTCGTCGCGATGGAAATCGTGCGCGGGATAGTTGATGGCGGCTTTCGCGACCGGCTTCACGAAATTCTTGGAGGCTAGTAAGGCGGGTACGAACACTCCCGCGCAGAGCGCCAGCACGACCGAGCGATGGATGAATCGGGAGGATAAGGACCGCATGTCCTAATTATAGAAGGCGGTGCGCCCGCCGCCGATGAGGCGGTTTAGAATGGCTCCAGCTTGAGCTATTTTCTCTACAGTCTGGTGCTGGCGCTGGGAATGCTGCTGAGCCTGCCTTATTGGCTCTATCAGATTCTGCGCCACGGCAAGTATCGCAGCGGATTTGCGGCCCGCATGGGAAGGGTTCCGGCCGGGCTGATGCCGGCTGGCGCAGGTTCGCGATCCCAGCGTGTGATCTGGGTACATGCGGTTTCGGTCGGCGAGGTGCTGGCCGTCAGCGGACTGGTGGAGCAGATGCGGCTGAGCTTTCCGCGGCATCGCGTGCTGGTATCGACCACGACCGATACTGGGCAGGAACTCGCTCGCAAACGCTTTGGCGAAGAAAACGTCTTCTACTTTCCCATGGACTTTGCATTCGCGATCCGGCCCTACCTGCAGGCCTTGCAGCCAGAATTGGTGGTGCTGGCGGAAACCGAGTTCTGGCCGAATTTCCTGCGACAGGCGCATGCCGCGGGCGCGCGCATTGCGGTGGTCAATGCGCGCATCTCGGACCGGTCGTGGCCGCGTTATCGCCGCTTTCGCTGGGCGTTGCGGAGGATGCTGGTGCACGTCGACTTGTTTCTGGCGCAGACGCAAGAGGACAGCGCGAGGCTACTGTCGATTGGCGCGGACGCCAGGCGCGTGCAAGTCACGGGGAATCTTAAGTTCGATGTGAATCTGCCTTCACCGCCGCCGATTGTGGAAAGCCTGCGCCGCTCGCTCGCCGCGGAAGGCGCCGGTCCGGTGCTGGTGTGCGGCAGCACGGTGGAAGACGAAGAACCTCCGTTACTGAAGGCATTTGAAAATCTACGCGTGGGGCATCCGCGGGCGGTAATGATTCTTGCCCCACGGCATCCCGAGCGCTTCGACGAGGTTGCGATCCTGCTGCGGCAGTTGGGCATTCCCTCGTTCCGGCGTTCGCAATGGCAAGGCGAGGCGCTGGCAGGCGGCGTTCTGCTGGTCGACACCATCGGGGAACTGGCCGCGCTCTATGATCTGGCCGACGTTGTCTTCGTGGGCGGAAGCCTGGTGCCGCGCGGCGGGCACAATATTATCGAACCCGCGCAGCACGGCGTGGCCATCGTCACCGGGAACCACACTGAGAATTTTCGCGACATTGTGGCCCTGTTTCAAAGCCGGGACGCCGTGCGCATTGTAGGGTTGTCGGAGTTGCCTCTTACCCTGATGCAACTGCTCGCGGACGATGCGGAGCGGCGGGCTTTGGGGCGGCGTGCGCTGGAGACGATTCGTTCGCAGATGGGAGCGACGTCGCGGACACTGGAAGGGTTGCAGAGTTTGATTTCTGCGGACGGCGGTGCTCTGCCGGTTTCTGCGCAGGCTGCGCACACAGATTGAATCCCCTCTCAGCCATTTACGGCGGCGTAGTCGGAGCGCGGAATGCGCTCTACGACCAGGGAGTTCTGCGGGCGCGACGCCTGCAGGGAGCCGTCATTAGCGTGGGCAATCTTTCTACGGGCGGGTCGGGCAAGACTCCGTTCGTGGTGCTGCTGGGCGAGTTGCTCAAGACGCGCGGCATCAAGTTTGATGTGCTGTCGCGCGGGTACGGGCGCGAATCGAAGGGCGTGCGGCTGGTCGATCCCGCCGGCCTGCCGCAGGAGTTCGGCGACGAGCCGCTGCTGATTGCACGCAAGCTCCAGGTACCGGTGATTGTGGGAGAGGATCGGTACGAGGCAGGACGCTTCGCCGAATCGAGATTTGGAATGCGGTTGCATCTGCTCGACGACGGCTTTCAGCACCGAGCATTGGCGCGCGATTTCGACATCGTTCTGGTCACGCCGCAGGACGCGGGCGACCGGTTGCTTCCTGCTGGACGATTACGAGAGACGTTGGGATCGTTGCGGCGCGCGGATGCGGTGGTGTTGTCCAGCGGCGCTTCGGCCGAGTCGTTTCCGGTGGAAGGGAAACTGGTTTGGCGTGCGCGGCGCGGAATTGTGCCGCAGAATGTTCCGACGCGGCCAGTAGTGTTCTGCGGCATTGCGCGTCCGCAGAATTTCGTGTTGCAGCTGCGGACGGCCAATATCGAACCGGTCGCCGAGGCGTTCTACCGCGATCACCATGCCTACCGCGATGCGGATGTCCGCGAGTTACTGGCACTCAAGCAGCGAAGTGAAGCCGGGGGATTCGTAACCACCGAGAAAGATGCCGTGAACCTGGGAGGCTATCTTTCCGCTCTCGCGCCGCTGGCGGTTGTCCCGGCGAAAATGGAACTGACGGACGCAGCTAACGCCGTCGATACCATGTTGCATAAGATCGACGAGCGAAAGCGCGGCGCATGAGAGAATCGGTTGCGTGGCGCCACCGCTTCAGGCTCGTTTCAACCATGACCAAACATCTGAAAGAAGCCGACCGGCTGAAGAAGATCGTCGAGGCCTTTCCCAAGATCACCGTGACGGTGCTGGGAGATCTGGTGGCGGACGAGTTCGTGTTCGGCGAGATTTCGCGGGTGTCGCGCGAAGCTCCGGTGCTGATCCTGAGGCATCGCGAGCGCACGGTTGTGCCGGGTGGCGCGGCTAACGCCGCGAATAACCTGGCGGATCTGGGAGTGAATGTCCTCCCCGTCGGCATCGTGGGCGACGACGAACCGGGACGGATGCTGTTGCGATATTTCCGCCACAAGCGAATCGCCGTCAGCGGCGTGCTCAAGGACAAAAGTTACACCACGGTCACGAAAACGCGCATTCTGGCGGGCATGACGCACACGGCGCGGCAGCAGGTGGTGCGCGTGGACCGCGAGCCCCAGGAAGCTCCGAATGCTCATTTGACGCGGGAACTGTATCTGGCGGCGCGGAACTACGCCCATGCTTCCGACGCGTTGCTCGTTTCCGACTACGGCTACGGCGCTGCGACCCCGGCGATTGTGGCCACTCTGCAGGAAAAAGGCAAGCTGGGCGCGGTGCCGATCATCGTCGATTCGCGCTATCGCCTGCTGCAATATTCAGGCGTGACCGCAGCCACGCCCAACGAACCTGAAGTGGAAGAAGCTCTCGGCGCTGGCATCGGACAGGACTGGAACAAAGTGGTAGCCGCGGGCGAACAGGTCATGGAGCGCATGAAACTGCAGTCGCTGGTGATCACCCGCGGGCGCGACGGCATGGTGGCATTCGATTACAAGCACAAGCCGGTGGACATTCCGATTTTCGGCTCCGACCAGGTGGCGGACGTGACCGGCGCAGGCGATACCGTGATTGCGGCGTTCACGGCAGCGCTGGCCGCGGGCGCGACGACCGAAGAAGCAGCACAACTGGCGAACTACGCGGGCGGAATCGTCGTGATGAAGCGCGGCACCGCAACCGTTTCGCAAGAAGAGTTGCTGCACGCGATTGAGCGGACGCCGCCGGCGACACGACCTCATTGAACGTTACTAGTTGAACTCACACGATTGAAAGCACACGAGAAAATCCTGAGCCGCAAAGAACTCCGCGAACGAGTGGAGGAATGGCGGCGCGCGGGCGAGCGGATCACGCTCACGAACGGGAACTTCGATCTGCTGCACGTAGGGCATGTGCGCTACCTGCGCGGAGCGAAAGCGCTGGGCGGCAAATTGGTGGTCGCCATCAATTCCGATGAGTCGGTACGCACGCTCAAGGGCGCGGGCCGGCCGATCATGCCGGCTGGGGAGCGGTCTGAAATTGTGGCCGCACTCGCGGACGTGGACGCGGTGGTGATCTTTCCCGAACTCGACGTGCGGGCGATCATCCGCGAGATTCGTCCGGACATTCAGGCCAAGGGCACCGACTACACGGCGGACTCCGTGCCGGAGCGCGACGTCGTCGCGGAATATGGCGGGCGCGTCGAGATTGTCGGCGATCCCAAAGATCACTCCACCAGCGAGATCATCCGCTCGCGACTCTCGCCGAGGAAATCTTGAGCGGCAAGCTGGAAGGCGCGTCCAACATCGAGCGTCTGCTCATCGTACGTTTGAGCGCCATGGGTGACGTCATCCACACCCTGCCGGCGGCGCAGGCCCTGCGCGATGCGTTTCCGCAGGCGACGATTGGCTGGGTGATCGAAGAGCGCTGGGCCGAACTTCTGTGTGCTCCGGGAACGCCGCTGCGGGGGCCGCGATCAGCGCAGCGGCCACTGGTGGATTGGGTTCATCCGGTGAGCCTGACCGGGTGGAGGAAGTCGCTGTTCACGGTTTCGACCCCACAGCAGATCGCGAAAGTGTGGAATGACGTTCGCGCCGCGCATTATGAAGTCGCGGTCGATCTGCAGGGAGCGATTCGCTCGGCGGTACTGGCGCGCTGGTCGGGGGCGCGGGTAGTGTATGGCGCGGCTGAGCCGCGCGAGTCGCCCGCGAGCCTGTGGTACACGCGGCGGGCAATCACGCGGGGAGCGCATGTGATCGAGCAGAATCTTTCGGTCGCCGCGGCCGTTGCGCAGAAGAAACTGAACGTCCCGCGCGTGAAGTTTCCTCATGATGAAGAAGCCGAGCGCCGGATTGGTCGGCGACTCGCAGATGCCGGCGTCGGCGAGTTCGCGATCTTGAATTCGGGAGCAGGTTGGGGAGCAAAGCGCTGGCCCGCGGAACGTTATGGCCGCGTGGCTCGGGCGTTGGCCGATAATGGACTGCGCGCGATTCTCAACTATGGTCCGGGAGAAGAAGATCTGGCACACGAGGCTGAGGCCGCGAGTGAAGGCACTGCCAAGGCGATGAAGGGTTCGATCAGCGAGTTGATCGCGCTCACACGACGGGCGAAGCTGTTCATTGGCGGAGACACTGGGCCGATGCATCTGGCGGCGGCGTTGCAGGTGCCGGTCGTGGCGATCTTCGGGCCCACCGATCCCGCGCGCAACGGGCCCTATCGAACTAGCAACGCCACGCGCAGCATGGTCTTGCGCAATCCGGCGAGCCCAACCACTCACGCGCGCAACCCGCGGCCGGACGAAGCGATGCTGGAGATCAGCGTCGACTCGGTGGTGAATGCGGCGCGCAGCCTGCTAGCGGGCGGCGCAACGGAACGTGCTCATGGCTGAGTGGTCGCGGGTCGCGCGCCGCATCCGGGTGCCGCTGGGATTCGTGTTTGCCGTGCTGTACTTCTGGCTGGCGCGGCCCACGTGGCGATTCATCGCGCTGGCCGCCATCGTGATTGTGCCGGGGCTTCTGATTCGCGCGCTGGCATCGGGACACGTGCGCAAGAACGAGACACTGGCAACTTCCGGGCCGTACGCTTACACGCGGAATCCACTCTATCTCGGATCATTGCTGATCGGTATCGGCTTCGCCGTGGCGGCGCGCAGTTGGTGGGTGGGCGTTGTTCTGGTTGTGATGTTCTTCGCCATCTACCTGCCGGTCATCCGCGATGAAGAGGCATTCCTGCGAAAGACGTTCCCCGAGTTCGAGGAGTATGCGCGGCGCGTGCCGAGGATGTTCCCTAGAGCCGCGCGATCGCATGAGGACGAAGCTCCCGCAGGCTTCTCCATGGATCTGTATCTCAAGCATCGCGAGTACAACGCCCTGCTCGGAGCGCTGGGCATGATGGCCGCACTGATCTTAAAGCTGACGCGGTTTCCAAGTTAGGCTGAGAGGGTTTCGCCCATTTATACAATGATTACCATCTCAGAAGTAACTTCCTGGCGACGCGCATGAGGCGCGGGAAACGTTCTGCTGCCAGGAGTTTGAGGACCTTCTCTGGAGCGAATGGGTTTCGCAGGCCGAGGTCGTCGTAGTGGCCGGTCAAATCGATGAAGGAGAATTGCTGAGGATCTGTCTTGTAGAGGCAGAACTGGGAATAGGGCAGCGCGAAGATCGTAGCTCCGACAGCCTCCGCAAAGTGCACCGCGATCAAATTGACCAGCGTCGGTTCCAAGCTTGTCTTGTGCTCCCACACGGAACGCGTGAAGTCATCTCCGCATAGAAAGCCACCAACGCGGCCCTTGGGGTACAGGCGAATCAGATCGATGGCGATTCCCCCCCAGGGTGTGGTCTCCGTCGATGCAGGCTAGATCCAATTCGCCATCCGATATCTGGTCAATCACTTCAGTCGTCTTCCCGCGGAGGATAACCCTATCGGCGGCAGCGAAGTCGGTTTTCGTTTTTGTTTCCTGGAAGTACCCTCTTAACATCGAGTCTTCGTGATTTGCCGGCTTGTTCCAGTCGTTCAAATGTCTCCACGGGTCGATCATGTAATAGCGGGTTAGAGGCGCACAACGCTCGAGCACAAAAACCGCGGAGTCTCCGCGGTAGACGCCGATCTCGGCCATTCGTTGCGCCCCGATCGACTGCCCCATCCTGTCTGGCGCCTTCGAAATACATTTCACAAGAATCTGTTCTGGAGAATCGGGACGCTCAGGCACAGCAGCGCCAGCCATCAAGTGGTTCCCTTCGACTGGTGGATGATCAGGTACGTTTTCGGGATTATTTCTTCGCCAGCAATTCTTTCGCGTGGCTGAGTTCGGGGCGGGTTGAGCTTCCGCCTGCGCAGGTTTTCAGAAGCTGGGCGTAATACGCGTTGGCTTCGGATTGCTGGCCAGCCGCTTCGGCGGCGCGGGCGGCGCCGTAGAGGCCGTTGAAACGGTTGGGATTGAATTTCAAATCGACCTGATATTCCGCCACAGCTTGCTGCGGGCGTTTGGCTTCCAGAAGGATCTCGGCAATCATTTCGCGGGTGGGGATGCCTTGCGGTTCGTCGCCGAGCGCATCTTCTTTGTCGGCGACGGGGCGCAGGGCTTCGACCGCGTCATCGTATTTGCCTTCGGCAAACGCGAGCCAGGCCTGGGCCTGTTTCAGATCAACCTCTGTGGCCTCGGCAAAGTCTTTCTTATTCTCGGATACGAACTTCTGATGGATGGCTTCGATTGCGCTGACATCTTTGCGGACTTCGTCCGGCTGATGAAGATGCGCGGCGCCGATCGCCTTGGCCCAGTAGCCGGCGGAATCTTCTGCGGTGCCGGGAACCGCGACCGGCGTGAGTGCGGCAGCGGCTGCCCAGTCTCGCATCTCAAGCGGATATAACGCCGCGAAGTGCGCTTCCGTGGCGAGATGGGGATCGAATCCAATGCCGTACATGTCGTGCATCTCGGGCATGGCCTTGACCTCATCCATCAACGCCTTGGCGTCGGCTTCGCGGCCACTTTGCATATAGGCATAGAAGAGAAAATCCATGGCGTGGAACTGATGGCCTTCGCCTCCCATGTGCATGGCGGCGGTTTTGCGCGTGGCAGCGACGGAGGCGAGGTTGGAGTTGATGTCGTCCTGCCAGAGGCCGACGCGGGCGAAGATGTGCGAGGGCATGTGCAGCGCGTGGGGCGCGGCGGGCGCGACCTGGGCGTAGCGGCGCGCGGCGGGAATGCCGAGCTGCGCCAGTTGCGGTTTGTCGTAGGCGTGAATCAGGTAGTGCGCGACTCCGGGATGATCGGGTTCGGTGGCGAAGAGTTTCTCCAGGATCGCGGCGGCGGCTTTGCGGCTGGCGAAGGTCGCGTCATCGTGCGGTTCGGAGGCGAGCAACGAGAGCGCGTAGAAGGTTGCGGCTTCGTGATCGGCGGGAAACCATTCGTAGGCCTTTTTCATTCCGTCGGAGTAGGCTTTGGCGCGCGCGGCATGGTCGAGCTTGTCGGAATTGCTGTAGAAGGCCCCGATCGCAGCGATATAGGCGATCTCGCGCCGGGTGGGCCTCTGCGCATGCCTGGCGGCGTTGACTTCACTCAGGCCGCGCGCGATGACCTTGGCGTCCGGCTCGTTCCAGAGCTGATGCCAGATGCTCATGGCGATTCCCCAATGGGCCATGGCACAGTGGGGATCGTCTGTGGCGATCTGCATGAATTCCTTTTCGGCTTCTTCATACCAGAACGAATGCAGGAGGGCGACTCCGCGGGCGAAGGGCTTTTGCACGGACGCCTCGCAGGAGACGGGGAAGTGGACAGTTCCGAGTTGAGTCTCGGTGAGATCTTCGTGGTGGTGATGATCTTTGTCGTCGTCTTTGTCTTCGTCATGGGCGAAGGCGGCGAAGTTGAGGAGGCTAACGAACAGCAGCAGACATGCAAGACGTTTCATGGAAGAACCCCACGAGTGTTGTGACGGAATTCTAGTCACGCGGGACGGCAGGGTCAAACCTGGAACGAGGAAGGTATCCGACTCCGCACCGACGACCCGGGCTCATGGTCCATCTCGATGCCGGGAAACCTCCCGCACTACGAGAGCCGCGCGTCAGGCCGATTTCCACAGCCTTCCACAACAACAAACGCAATTCCTGTGACGAACAACCTTGACCGAGGATACAGAAAGTCCACACTGGGAACGTGAGCCAAGTCTCTGGCAAGAAGTCTGGCAGCACAGAGGTCGCCGCCCTCGCCTGCCCAAAACGTCCCACTAACTCCTTATTCTGGAATATTTTGCATGCAAGTCATTGCGAATCAATAGTTTTGCGGCGGGGGTCGAACATCGATCCCGCCTAACTTAAAGAAAGCGAATAATTTATCAAACCGATCAGAAAAGAATGTGGTGCGATATGTTGGAGATCCTCCAACAGCAGGGCAGCTTTCCGCTTTCGCGGGCGTGGGCGCCCGCGCCACATTCATCGCGCTTAGCGAGCAAAAGCCCCACTTCTCGCAAATGACGCGAGCAATGGAGCACCCGACTCGGTTCGCGGCGATTGCGCGCAGGGTTCAGAGCCAGAGGAGCGGGAGTAGGCCGACGGCCGACAGGGCGACTAAGAGTGACAGGCTTTGGGTGCCGGTTTTTCGGTCGGCCAGGCTGTAGGAGTAGATGCCTTTTATGAGATTGTTGCTGGCGGCGGCGATCATGACGGCGACGGCGGCGACTTTGAGCGGGGTGAGCGTGCCGGCGGCTTGGGTCATGCCCATGATGAAGGGATCGACGTCAGTGACTCCCATGATGCCAGCGAGGATGTTGACGCCGGCCCGGCCGAGGTAAGTGACGGCCAGCTGCGTGGCGACGAGCATTGCAACGAAGAAAGCGGCAAACAGAAATGCGGCCAGCAGTTCGAGGGGATTGCCGGGTTCGAATTCGCGTTTGATCTGGGAAGACTCCGCGTCTGGCCTGCGGGACCAGAACCAGCCGGTGACAATGGCGACGGCGGCGAGGACCAGGAAGGCCGGAGCTAACATCGCTCCCAAGGCGCGATTGAACAGAGTTAGGAGGGCGACCAGTCGGAGGTACATTACGCCCGAGGCGATCATGATCCCGCCGGCGAACAGATGCGGGCGCCGTTCACGAGCGGCGCGGCGTGACATCGCTACGGTGGTTACGGTGGACGAATACGCTCCGCCGAGGAAGGCGGTGAGTACGACTCCTCCGTTTTCTTTGGTGACTTTCTGCAGGACGTAGCTTCCGTAGGAGATCGTGCTGACGGCGACGACCACCAGCCAGGTCTTGAAGGGGTTGATGTGAAAACGTCCGAATTCCTGATTGGGGAGTGTGGGGAGAATGACCGCAGTGAGAAGCAGGAACTTGGCGAAGGTAAGAATCTCTTGCGGGGCGGTTCGGTTGGCGAGCGACTCGAGACCTACCTTCAATTCAAGGAGCAGGAGGCTGGCGACGCTGAGGGCGGTGGCGATCCAGAGGTGGTCGTAGTAGACGAGAGCGCCGACCAGGTACGTGGTGAGGCCGGACATTTCTGAGGTGACGCCGGCGGCCTCGGCGCGCGAAAGTTTATGCCAGTACGAGAGCAGAAGGAAACCGCCGACGACCAGGAATCCGAGCGTGACGGGGAGCAATTGCGCGCCGGAGAGAAGAGCGATGGAGTAGCCGATGAATCCGATCAGGGGGAAGGTGCGGACTCCGCCGAATGAGTAGGCGCCAGCGGCGGTTTTGTGTTCTTCGCGTTCGAGTCCGATGAGGAAGGACAGGAAGAGGACGAGGACGATCTTAACGGCATCGGGTGGCAGCCAGTGGTAGAGGTCCACTTTCGGTTGGGCTCCTTCGGATGCTGGCAGTATAGACCCGCCGGGGAAATGCAGGTGCTGCCTTTGGTCGGAATGACAAAACTGGAACGGGTCGAGATCAAACGGCAAAAGCTCCACTTCTCGCAAAGGACGCGAGAAATGGGGCACCCGGCAGCACATCTTCCTTCGACATTCGCGGGCGGGGGCGCTCCGCGCCACATCACTATTCTGTGCGAAGGGCGTTCATGGGTTCGATGCTGGCGGCGCGTCTGGCGGGGATGAAGCCGGCGATCGCGGCGCACGCGGAGAGGACAAGCACTGCGGCGGCGAGCGTGAAGGGATCATAGGTGCTCACGCCGTAGAGTTGGCTTGCCATGAGGTGCCCGCCGAGCAGCGCGGCCGGAATACCGATCGCCAGACCAAGTCCTACCTGCCAGGAGGCGGCGCGGAGCACGAGAGCGACAACGTCGCCGCGGTTGGCGCCGAGAGCCATGCGCAAGCCGATTTCGCTGGTGCGGCGGGCCACGGAGTAGGCCGTAATGCCATAGAGGCCCACAGAGGCCAGCACAAGCGCGAGCAATCCGAACAAAGCGGTGAGACGCGAGATGAGACGTTCCTGATTGAAGTTGCCGGCGATTTGATAATCCAGCGATTGGAAGTCGAGGATGGTGAGATTGGGATTGATATTCGCGAGGGTGTGGCGAACCAGCTGTTCGAGACCGGCTGCATCGCCGGCGAAGCGGAGGGTGATGGAATTGGGGAAGAGCGAACGAGTCTCCGCGGTGAGAAAACTGCGTTCGGTGACCGTGGAATTGAACTGAGTCATCGGGCGGAAATACATGGGACGCATGGGATCGCGCGGGTTGTTGTAAGTGGCGTCGGCGACGATGCCGACGATTTCGTAGTTGGCGGCGTACTTCTGATCAAAGGTTCCGAAGCGGCGGCCGATGGGGTCCTCGTTGGGAAAGAACTTCTTGACGAAGGACTGATTGACGACGGCAACCATCCGAGAGGTGGCGGTGTCCTGCTCGGTGAAGCCGCGGCCGCGAACCACGGGTTGGCCGACGGTTTCGAAAAAATGCGGGCTCACGCGATCCCACGAAGAATTGTTCTGCGCGTCGGGAGCCGGTGCGGGGTGGCCATCCACAAAAATACCCTCGCCCCAGTTGTCGCCCTCGAGCGTGCTGTAGAGAGCCAAGCCAACGGATTGGACGCCGGGAAGCGCGGAAAATTCGCGCTCCAACCCTTCGCTGGCCGCGCGAATCGTGGCAGGCGTATAGCCCGCGCCTGCGGGATCAAAGTGGAACACGTAACGGTTCGCGGTGGTGAGGCCGAAGTCCTTATGCTCAAGGTTGCGCAGGCTGCGGGTGAGCAATCCGGCACCGACCAGCAGGACCAGCGAGAGGGCGGCCTGAAACACGATCAGTGATTTCTGCGGCAACGAAGCGCGATCTTTGGTGGAGCGGTTCACGCCGCGCAGGGCTTCGGCGGGATCGGAGTGAGAGGTGATCCATGCGGGGACGATTCCGAAGATGAGTCCGGTGAGCAATGACAACGCAAAAGCAAAGGCGAGGACGGCCAGAGACGGGCTGGCATGGATGGGCAGGTCCGGTGAGTCAGGAAACGCGAGAGTGAGGATCATGCGGGCGCCCGCGTAGGCGACGGCGATGCCGACTACTCCGCCGGCGCAGCCGAGTAGGAGACTCTCGACCAGCATCTGCCGGATGAGACGGGATCGCGCCGCTCCCAGGGCCATGCTGATGGAAGTCTGGGCGCGGCGGGTTGCGCCCTTGGCCAGCAGAAGGTTCGCAATATTGGCGCAGGCTACGAGCAGGACCAGGCCGGAGATCGCCATCAGGAGATGAAGGCCGCTGCCGGTTTCCTGCTGCAGGTTCTGGACTCCGGCCCCGCCTGGGGTCAATACGACGTACTGTTTGGAGATTTGAGTGTCGCGTCCGTTGATGGTGTAGGCCGGCTGCGTGGCCAACCACTGGCGCAGGCTGTTGGACAGTTTGGCCTGCAGACTGCCGGGATTGACTCCAGCTTTGAGGCGGCCGAGAACATAGAGCCAGTTCGTGTCGGGCTGTTTCAGAATGCTGGTCTGGCCTTCCAGGATGGGTTCGTCGTTGAGTGGGATCCAGAGGGCGGATGGGTTGCTATTGAGGCGATCGCCGAAAAAGCCGGGAGGGGCAACACCAACAATCGTGACTGGCTTGTTTTGCAGGTAGACCGTGGCGCCGATCAGGCTGGGATCGCCGCCGTGGGCCGCTTGCCATGCCTGATAGCTGAGAATTGCGACCGGGGCAGCACCGGGTTGGTCATCTGAGGGTAGAAGCATGCGGCCGGCATAGGCTCCCAGGCCGAAGGTGGAGAAATAGTTGCCGGAAACGTATTCGGCGAGTTCCGCTTTTGCCAGCGCGGATCCCAGGCGGACATTCATCATGGTATGTCCGGACTGGAAGGCGGCGAGCTGTTCGAACTCGGGCGCGGAGTCCTGGAAGTGACGGTAGAGATCGTAGGAAAAGATGTCGAAATCGCCGTTGTCGTTGATAAAGCCGCCGTTTACACAGCAGTCGTCCAGGTCGCCAATGCGATGCAAGCTTGCGGGATTGGCGACGGGCAGCGATTTCAGCAGGATCGCGTGGACCAATGTGAAGATGGCGGTGTTCGCTCCGATGCCGAGCGAGATGGTGAGGATCACCGTTGCGGCGAAGCCCGGGGACTTGCGAAATTGGCGGAGCGCGAGTTTGAGATCGTACATAGGGGTCACCAGGGTATGGACGTGAGGATAGCGGAAGAGTGAGCCGCGGCGCTAAGGCGTTTCGATTTGATTCGCACGAGATTCCTCACTTCGCTGGAAGAACGGCTCCGTGCGGAATGACGCCTTCAGGGGGAGCAGTGGCTGCCGTGAAGCACGAAAAAGCCCCTCGCTTACGCGAGGGGCTTTTTCTGGGGGAGGGACTTGAGAGCGAGGCGCCCTTTGGTCCCAAACTTCTAAGTCAAGAGCGGGCCGAGCTGCGCTCGAAGGACGGGTCAGAGACCCGTCCCCACACCAGCATTTACTTCGGCTGCTGCGGTTGATCGGCGCTGGTGACAGGAGCTCCGGAGTTGGCGGAGAGCTGTTCCAGGTCGTTCTTCAGGAGGCTGATTTCGACACGGCCTCCGCTGATGCGCTTGGTCTTGGCAGCGTCATCCGTCGGTGCAGGGGCGTTGCCCATGCCAACGAGATAGATGCGATAGACGGGAATCTCGTGGTTGAGCACGAGGTAGCGCACGACCGATTCGGCCATCTTCTGCGAAGTGGTGATAGCCGCCTGGCCTTTGCCAGAGGAGAATCCCTGCACTTCGATGATGTAGCCGCGCTGACCTTTGACGCCGCTGGCCATCTGGTCGAGAGCGTCCTTGGCGTTCTTGCTCAGGACGGTCTGGCCGGGACGGAAGCGGATCTCAGTCTGGTTCGAAGCCTTGTACTGGTCGATGTTGCCCACCACGGTCTCAACGGTCTGGACGCGGGTGGTGACCTGCTGCGCGGTCTGCTGCGCCATGGTGGCCTTGTTGCTGGCCTCGACGGCGTGCTGATCGGCTGCGTCGGCCTTGTCGGAGGCGAGCTTGATGCCAGCTTGAGCGCGGGCATCGGTGTCCTTGATGGCCTTGCTATTGGCGGAGGTCAGTTCATCGAGCTCGTTGACGCGGTCGCGAATGGGCTCGGTCTGGCGCTTCACATAGCTCTTGCGGGCAAAGGGATTGACGCGTCCCCAGAAGCCTTCGCGGGACGGGGGCGCCAGAGGCGCTTTGCCGGTCGCATTGGCATCGGTCGAGCTCGTCGGAGTCTGCTGGGTAGCGGCAGGCGCGCTCTGATCGGTGGACGGAGAGGTGGTCTGCGCGACGGCCGGGAAAGCGAGCACGGCTGCCAACGGCAGGGCGAAAAGTAGGCGGTTGTTCATGATGACTTCCTCCAAGTTTGGGGCGGAGCGTTTGCCCTACCCCGGCACGCCTGGGCGTGCGTGAAATTTGATTGCGTCCCCTGAAACGATAAAGAAAGCCAGCGCTTTCGCCGAACCGGCCTGCGCTGACGCAACGCTTGGCCTAGAACTCTGGGTACCACGAACCGTGGAACCTGCCATTCCTATTACATGTGGGATGCCAAATCGGGCCCCAGGGTTGAAGAGCTAAATGCTTGATATCTATAGACATTGTAGTACCGTGGAGGCGGGAAAGATAGGCTTTGAGCGGGAGGCAGGGTAATTTTGGCAAACCTGATATAAAAACTGCGTGCAATCGACGTTTCCGGGGAGGGGTCATTTGGGAGCTAACTGGGTAGGGCGCGGGGTGTGGCTGGGGGTCACGGGGTGGGTGCTTTGCGGGGTGATCTGGGGCGAGGGGCCGGGGATGGCATCGTCGCGAATTCCGGCGGATCGGCGGCAACAGTATTCCGATCTGGCCGTGACGTGGATGCAGGAGTATCTGCGCGTTGACACGACGAATCCTCCGGGAAATGAAATGAAGGCGGTGACGTTCTACAAGAAGATCCTGGATCAGGAAGGGATTGAGAACCGCGTGTTCGAGTATGCGCCGGGGCGGGGGGATCTGTGGGCGCGGCTGCCACGGACAGAGGACGAGAAAAGCCCCACCTCAGCCGCAAAAGGCGCGGCAGAAATGGGGCCCCCGCGGCCGATTATTTTGCTGAACCACATGGATGTGGTGACCAGCGACGCGGCGCACTGGAAGGTTCCGCCGTTCAGCGGGGAGATTCGGGATGGGTACATTTGGGGACGCGGCGCGCAGGACATGAAGGATGAGGGCCTGGCGCAGCTGGTGGTGATGGTGATGTTGAAGCGGGAAAAGGTGGCGCTGGATCGCGACGTGATTTTTCTTGCCGTCGCGGATGAAGAGGTGGATGACACGGGGAGCGACTGGTTCATCGAGCACCAGCGCGATCTGCTGGAGAATGCGGAGTTCCTGATCAATGAAGGCGGCGAAAACTTGCTGGAGAACGGCAAGGTCAAGTACGTGGGCGTCGATGTGGGTGAGAAGACTACCTATTGGCTGCATGTGGTGGCGCATGGGCGGCCGGGGCATGGGTCGCGTCCGATTGCGGATTCGGCTCCGAACCGGCTGGTGCGGGCGCTGAACCGGATTCTGGCTTACCAGACGCCGCTGCGCGTGTTGCCGGTGGTGGATGAATTCCTGCGCGACATGGCGCCGTATGAACCTCCGGAGCGGGCGGCGCAGTTCCGCAATATAAGGAAGGCGATTGAGGACAAGAAATTTCAGGAGGAACTTGCGAACGATGAATCGCTGAATTTTCTTTTGCGCGACACGATTTCGCTGACCATGATGGGGGGATCGGAGCAGACAAATGTGATTCCTCCGGAGGCGTGGGCGAATCTGGATGTGAGGATTCTGCCGGGAGGGGATCCGAAGGCGGTGCTGGCAGCGGTTCGGCGGGTGGTGAATGATCCGGATGTCACCGTGGAACCTTGGAAGGGAGAGTTTCGCGTGGCGAATTATTCGGGGACGGATAATGCGCTGTTCGCGGCGATCCGGGAGGTGTCGGGGAAGTATTTTCCGGGGACGCCGGTGGTGCCGCACATCACGAGCGGATATACGGAGAATCAGCGGTACCGGCCGTTGGGGATTATTTCATACGGGTTCAATCCTTATACGGCGACGGATGAAGAGGGGAATACGGAGCACGGGAACGATGAGCGGATTCGCGTAGAGGAAGTGCGGCGGGGGCCGAGGATTCTGTTTGATGTGGTGGCGGCGGTGGCGGGGAAGTGAGGCGGCGGGTACTTCAGGCGCGGAGTCCCCTGAGGAGTATCGCTTAAAGCTGCGTGACGGCTGGATTCAAGTAGCTTATTTTTGTCCTGCGTGAACGCAAAAGCGAGCACTAAACTAACGAGTGCCCCGAAGAAAGGAAACCGAGGTTTCGCCGACAAACTAGAAGATTACTTCTGTTGTTGGTTCTCGCATCGCTAACCTAGGCCCACGCGCAGTACGAAGTTCCTAACGAAACCTTCGAGCGGACTCTCCTCATCCGCAGCGGCAACGAGCAAGCGACGGCGTTCAGGTTCGATCAGGGTGGCCGGATCTACTTAGTCACGACCAGACATTTCGGAAAACACCTGCCGCCGAACAACGCTGTTGTCCAGGTATGGCACGACCAGACTTGGAACGATCTTCAGACCGTGCGAACCCGTTTTCGTCTTCCCAAGATGTGGATCTCGCCATCCTTGAAACAAGCGAGCGAATGGCTAAGCCTGATGCCGTTGTGAAGAGCTCGGAAGTGTTAACCACCGGACAGAAGGTTTGGTTCATGGGATGGGGGCCCGATCCAGGGACTCCCCAAGATTCCCGCAAACGTGCCCAAGACATCGCGGCCATGGTTCACAGAAATTCCGTTCATCAAAATTGGGGCAATATCTGCAATCAACCCAACCCGGCCAGATTCCTTCGAGATCCATTTTCAATGGATCGTCTAGTCTTCGCATTGCCGGGGGCCCTATCATCGACTGGCGTCCCAACCATAGAGACTACGAAATCCTGGGTGTCATCAAGAGGAACGAACGTAATGCTGAGAGGGTTTCGATCGACGGGAAACCCGCCCAGGAAATAGTGCAGTCGGACATCCTCGAGGGATATAGCATCGATGTCGTGGTAGAAGCAATCAGTGACAATCCCCACCCATAGGGATCGATGGGTGCTTTGGGGCGACGCCGTCACATCGACATATCGTTAGACTCACTGACAGCACAATCAACAATCGGAGGGTAGGCATCCCTTCGGCTTCGCTCAGGGCACGCTCTTCGACTGCGTTGCCGTCCGCTTCGTGCACGGCAACTTTGCTCAGGATGACGATGACTGGGTTCTGGGTACTGCCTCAGCGCGTACTGCCGCAGTGTTTTTCGTATTGCTCGAAGATGAAGTTGTCGGTCATGCCCGCGATGTAGTCGCAGATTACGCGTGGGAGGGAATCTTCTTGGGCTTTTTCCTGGTAGTTGTGGGGGAGGGTTGTGGGGTGGTCCATCCAGAAGGTGAAGAGCTCGCCGACGATGCGCTCGGCGTCGTCTTTTTCTGTGGCCAGGGCTGAGCTGAAATAGAGATTTTCGTAGAGGAAATCTTTGCTTTGCTTGCGTTCGGCTTCGACCGCGGGGCTGAAGGCGGCCAGGCGTTCTTTGTGGCTGCGGATATCGTCGAGGGTTTTGATTCCGGCTTGTTGCAGGCGGGCGCGCGTGTTGGTGATCAGGTCGTCCACGAAGCGGTTCAGGATGCGCTTCAGGGCTTCGTTGAACTTCAGCTTGTCGGGAGCGTCAGGATAGATATGCTCGACTTCGCGGTAGAAGCGTTCGAAGGCGGGGATGCCTTCACGGATTTCTTGGAGCGAGAGCAGGTGGGCTTCGTATCCGTCGTCGAGGTCGGCGGTGTTGTAGGCGATTTCGTCGGTCAGGTCGATCAGCTGGGCTTCGAGCGAGGGGCGCTGGTCTAGCAGATATTCGGCTAGGTCGGGATGGTCCTTCACGTTGTAATCGTGCGAGTGCTTGATGATGCCTTCGCGGACCTCGAAGCTCAGGTTCAGGCCACGGAAGGCGGCGTAGCGCTGCTCGAAATCTTCGACGATGCGGAGGGCGTGCAGGTTGTGGTCGAAGAAGAGACCGTGCTCACGCATGGCGGCGTCGAGAGCTTTTTCGCCGGCATGGCCGAAGGGAGGGTGGCCGATGTCGTGAACCAAGGCAAGCGCTTCGGCGAGATCGACGTTGAGGCCGAGGGCTCCAGCGATGGTGCGGGAGACTTGCGAGACTTCGAGAGTGTGAGTCAAACGGTTGCGGAAATGGTCGGAGTAGCGGCGGGTGAAGACTTGCGTCTTGGCTTCGAGGCGGCGAAAGGCGCGGGCGTGAATGACGCGATCGCGATCGCGCTGGAAGTCGTTGCGGTAGGGATGCGGGGGCTCGGGGAAGCGGCGTCCGCGGGATTGTTCGACGTGCACCGCGTAGGCGGCGAGCATATCGAGAGTCTAGCATTGTTGATTGATGATTTCTGATGACGATTGAAATCACCATTGCGCTCAACGCAAGTTCAGACGCATTTCGTTGCTGGCTTCGAAGCCGAGGGATTCGTAGAGATGGCGTCCGTCGTCGCTGGCATGGAGCGTCACGCGGGCGAAGCCTTCGCGCTTGCACCAGGCGATGATGGTCTGCATGAGTTGGCGGGCGATGCCGCGGCGGCGATCGTCGGGATCGCTATAGACGTTGAGGATCGTGGCGCGGCGGCACTGCAGATCGTAAGGGTGCGCGGGCCAGGGAGAGAGGACGACTGCGCCGCCCGCGACTACGCGATCTCCGTCGGCGGCAAGCCAGGCTCGGAAGGAGCCGTCGGACAGGGCAGTGTTCGGATAGGCAGACGAGAGGGACGCCATAGAGTTCAGTACGGCGGGGTCGGTGTGGTCCATGTCTTCGTACATTCTCCGGCGCTGGCGCAGGATTTCGGGGATGTCGCTGGCGGTTGCTTCGCGGATGGTGGGGATGAAGGGTGCATTGGCGCTGTTGCCGGGCATGGAGGGAGTCTAGCAAAGCGGGGATCGAGGAGGGCCCCAAGGCATTTGGGTGGGAATTCCTGTGCAGGCCGGTGGTTGCGCCGGCCTGCATGGGGTCCTTACGCTTTGCTCAAGATGACAGGTTGATGATTACTTGGATTCTTCTTTGGCCAGTTTTACTTTGGCGGCGTCTAATTTTTGCTGGACTTTGGCGTAGGCTTCGGTGTCCTGTTCGGCGGGAACGGTTTTGTTCCACTCCTGGACGGCGCGATCCCAGTGGGCGGCGGCGAGTTTCAGGCGGCCGGTTTTCTGGTAGAGATCGCCGAGATGCTCCTGCACGGTGGGATCGGTACCCATGTGAGCTTCAGCCTTGGTGAGGTTTTCTTCCGCCTGATCGTATTTGCCCAGCTTGAAAAAGGCCCATCCGAGCGAATCGAGATAGGCGCCGTTGTTGGGCTCGAGGGTGAGAGCCTGCTTGATGTAGTTGAGTGACTCTTCGAGTTTTACGCCGCGGTCGGCATTCATGTATCCGAGATAATTCAGCGTAGCGGCGCTTTGCGGATCGGTGGGCGAAGTCATCGCTAGAACTTTCCTAAACTCGGCTTCGGCCTGATCAAACATCTTCTGGCGCTGATACAGGTCGCCGCGGAGGAAGTCGACGTAGGCCCGGTCGTCAGATTTGGTCGACAGCTGTTCGGCTTTGGCCAGAGCCTCGAGTGCATCGTTATAGCGCTTGGCCCGCGTGTAGACGATGCCCAGGCGGAGATAGACCTCGCGATCGTCGGGGCCACCCTTCAGCATGGAGCGCATGTCGGCGACGGATTTGTCGACTTCGCCGGTGTCGGCGAGCTGCGCGTCGAGCACCATGCGGAGGTCGCGATCATCGGGCATTTTCTGCACCGCTTCTTTGGCGACGGCGGTGGCTTGCGGCCACTGCTTGGCCTCGCGGTAGGTGTCGATAATCTCCTGATACCCTTGGCGGGCGTTTTCGTCGCCCAAGGTCAGCATCTTGCGGAAGGTATCGACAGCGGCGGTGTAGTTTTCCTGCTCGCGATAGACCATGCCGAGGCGCTCGATGAAGATAGCGCGGTTGTTACGGTCGGCGTTGCTCGATCCGATTTCGCTTTTCTCCGTGCGCTTCAGCAGATCCTGCAAGAGCTTGATGGCCTCGTCGTAACGGCCCTGCGCCTGATAGACCTCGGCCATGGTGTAGGGGACGTCCATGGTATCGGGAACCAGCGTGTCGGCGTGCTTCAGGCTCTCGAGGGCGAGATCGTACTTGGCCTGGCGGCGATAAATCTCGGCCATGCGGACGTAAGTTTGCGCGTCTTCGGGATTGGAGTCGGCGATGACTTTGTACTGTTCGAGGGCGGCGTCGAATTGTCCGTCGTTGAGAAGATTCTCAGCCAGGCCGCGAATGGCATCGAGATTGTCGCGATCAAGAACGACCGCGTGCTTGTAGGCATCGATGGCGCTCTTGTAATCCTTGCGCTGTTCGTAGGCGGCGCCGAGGGCAGCATAAAGTTTGGCAGAACGGGCAGAGTCAGGGATGGAGCTCAGAACCTGCAACGCGTGCGAAGTGTCGCCTTCGTCGGTGTAGAGCATGGCCAGCGTGGTGACGGCTTCTTCGGAGCTGGGATCGAGTTTGATGGCGGTCTTGAGTTCGTTCTCGCCTTTTTGAAGGTCGTTGTTCAGGCGGTAGAGGCGGCCGAGGAGCAGATGATCGTCGACGCTGTCGGGATCGAGCTTCACGATCTGTTCGTACTGGTCGATGGCCAGGTGCAAGATGTTGTCGGAGCCGGAGCCACCCGGCATGTCGCCGAGAGAGCGCAGATAGATGCGTCCGAGAAGCTTGTGGGCTTCGAGATTCTTGGGATCACGCTTGATGATGTCTTGCGCTTCTTTGACGGCGTCGGCGATGCGCCCGGTTTTTACGTAGAGCTCGGCCAGAGCCGAGGTCAGAAATTCCGACGAGGGATCGGCTTCGATGGCGAGGCGGTATTCCTCTGTCGCTTTGGTGGCGAGGTCGCTGCGGCCGTAGGCGGTGACCATCTCCTCGTACATGTGCGCGAGGGTGTAATGGTAATAGGCAGCTGCCTTGTCGACTTTGCGCGGCGAGGACGGGGCCGGCTTGGTGTCAGACGGAGTGGCGTCGGACGGAGACGGGCTGATTTGGGCGACAGCTGCGGTTGTAACCACCGAGGCCGTTATCGAGAACACCAACAAAAGACGACAAATTCGATTCATGCTCGACCTAATGCGCTGGAAGCGCGTTTCCGAAACCTCAGCTTGATTGGATGCTAAGCCGCCGGGGGAAAGGTGCCTTTATTCTACCGCGTCGGCTGGCGGGATGGGAAAAAACACCACGGGCCGCGCCGGAGCTGGAGAACCGGAGGTACAGGGACCGTGGACACGAGTCAAGTTATGTAAAGAGCGGTGGATTTCGAACCTCAGACCTTGGACCTCAGCCTAGAAGTCTGGAGTCTGCGGTCTGCCGCCGCGTTTTAGTGGCGGAAGTGGCGGACACCGGTGAAGAGCATGGCCAGTCCAAGGCGGTCGGCGGCCGCGATGACTTCGGGATCGCGCTGCGAGCCGCCGGGTTGGATGATGGCGGTGGCTCCGGCATGGGCGATTTCTTCGACACCGTCGAGAAACGGGAAGAAGGCGTCGGAGGCGGCGACGGTGCCTTTCAGCGGCAGTTGGGCTTTCATGGCGCCGATCTTGGCGGAATCCACGCGGCTCATCTGGCCGGCGCCGACGCCGACAGTCTGTCCCTCGCGCGCGTAGACGATGGCATTGGACTTCACGTGCTTGCAGACCTTCCAGGCGAAGAGCAGGGCGCGGGTTTCTTTGGGCGTGGGCGGGCGTTTGGTGACCACTTTGAGATCGGCGTCTTGCAGCGGGCGGACGTCGGAGTCTTGCACGAGCATTCCTCCGGAAACATTCTTTAGTATCCACTTCTGATGGACTGCCGTCACTTCCACGAGGCGGAGATTTTTCTTGGAAGCGAACTTGGCTTTGGCGGCTTCGTCGAAGGCGGGGGCGGCGATGACTTCGAGAAAGAGCTTGTGCATTTCTTCGGCGGCATCCGCATCGATTGCACGGTTCACGCCAATAACGCCACCGAAGGCCGAGACTGGATCGCATTCGAGGGCGCGCTTGTAGGCTTCGACGAGAGTCTTGCCGGTGGCGGTTCCGCACGGATTGGTGTGTTTGATGATGGCGACGACGGGTTCATCAAATTCCTGGGCGAGATCCCACGCGGCTTGCAGGTCGACGATGTTGTTGTAGGAAAGTTCCTTACCCTGCAGCTGGCGGGCGTTGGCGACGCCTACGCCGGAGCCGTCGGAGTACATGGCGGCCTTCTGGTGCGGGTTTTCGCCGTAGCGCAGGTCGAGCGTTTTCTGAAAGGTGAAGCGCAGGGTTTGCGGGAACGCGCTCGCTTCCGGTTGCAGTTGAAGAGAATCGGCGGGGATGCACTCGAGCGTGGAGGCGATGGCGGAATCGTAAGCGGCGGTGGTGGCGAAGGCTCTTTGGGCAAGACGCCACTTGGTTTCTTGCGAGAGCGCGCCTGCGGAGCGGGAAAGTTCGTCGGCGATGGAGTCGTATTCGGAGGGGGACGTAACGATGGCGACGTCGTGAAAATTCTTGGCGGCGGAGCGGATCAGGGATGGGCCGCCAATGTCGATGTTCTCGATTAATTCTTCGAAGGCGACGCCCGGCTTGGCAGCGGTTTTCTCGAAAGCGTAGAGATTCACGACCACCATGTCGATGGGGGCGATGCCGTGTTCGGCAACGGCGGCGAGGTGCTTGGGATCTTCACGGCGATGCAGGATGCCGCCGTGGACCTTGGGATGAAGCGTCTTGACGCGGCCGTCGAGCATTTCGGGAAATCCGGTGAGTTCGGAGATGTCTTTGACTGTCACGCCGGACTCGCGCAGCAGCTTGGCGGTCCCTCCGGTGGAGATGAGCTCGATGCCCAGTGCGGAGAGTTTACGGGCAAAATCGACGAGTCCGGTTTTATCGGTGACGCTGAGAATGGCGCGCTGGATGTGGGACATGCTGGGCCTCGGATCGAAGTGGGATGATGAGTGGCGACCGAAAATTCTATCAGTAATGAGTAGGGGGTAGCGGGGTGCTCTCAGCTTGCGTCTTAGTCCGCGCGAGATCCTTCGCTCCGCCTGAAAAACGGCTGCGCTCAGGATGACGCCCCCCGGGAAGATTGGCTGCTCATACCCAAAGGGACGCGGCGATTTTAGGGCAGTTCTACGTCGAGGGCGTAGCGGTCGCGGACGCTTAGATCGCGGAGCGGGAGAGTTTCCCCATCGGGGCGTGATGCCGTAGGACACGCCGTAGATGCCGGTCAACAGAAAATCAGGGTTCTTCATGACGGACTCGGCGGTGTTGGTGGAAAGCTTCCAGCGGTAGACGCCGCCATTTTTTCCGGGGGCGCTGAACGACAGGGTGCTGTAGTAAATGTATTGCCCGTCGGAGGACCAGCGCGGGTAATCCGCAAGTTCGGTGAGGACGCGCGGGTTGTGCGCCGCCATGTCATAGAGCATGGGTTCGGCGACGACGTGCTGGCCGTCGGGAAAAATCTGGCCCCAGAACAGGCCCTCGGGCCCGGGAAGCCGCGAGACCTGATTGGTTTTCAAATTCACACTGTAGAGGGCGAGGTTGGAGCGGGCTTCATCGGAAACTGAAAAGAGGATCGAGGTTCCGTCGGAGGTCCACGAGGGATAGGTTTGGCGGTCGCCCGCCCGCAGGCCGCGAAAATTTCGCCGGCCTGTTTCGTTCGATGGAGTGGAAGCTGGTTACGGGGTGGTACCCCTGACCAAAACGGCCGGCACGTTGCCGCTGAAGGTGAACCATCCGAGCTGGGCCGGATCGTAGCCGGTGTTGGAGGCGTTGCTGGAATGGAAGACACCGGTGAAGTCCGGAGCATTGGTATCATCCGAGGTAACCACGACCCAGTATTGGGTTCCGGCGGTTATAGCGGTTGAGGCAAAGTTCACGGTGACCAATTGGCAGCAGGTTCCGAAGACGCTTCGCCGCTGGCGAGCAGGGTTCCCACTACGCCCCCATTGTCGCTGTAGAGACCCACGACGACCGCATTGGTCCCTGGAGATTTGAACCAACCGCGACCGACAACGACGAAACGTGAGCGTTGGCCTTCGGGGTGAACGGCAAACCGATCCACTGCTTGCCAGGGCCTAACGAGTTGGTCGGCCCCAGGTTGGCAAAAATGATTTTGAGCGAAGCCGGCGTCGCCGTGAATGGAACCCCGGGCCCGGTGTGAGTGATGTGGGCTACCTTCGGGCCATCTTGCGCCCGGAGTATCCCGGAGGCGAGCGTCTGGGAGGAGCCTTTCCACAATGGGTTCAGACACCGCCCCACACGGTTCTCGGGATGCGATGCCAAATGCCCTGAGCTGCGCAGGACATATTATCCTCACGGCGAAGGAAGTCAATGCTGGTGAAAGTCTGGAGTCGAAAGTCACTCGCATGGCGGAGAAGCCTCGGGAGACAGCAGGCAGCGCTGCTGGGCGAAATGGGTGGTTTGGGAAGCGAGCTACCGTAAACGACTGCAGGCGAGGCTTAGGTTTTCGCTTTGGCTTTCAACTTGACGTGGCCGTCGGCGAGTTCGACGGAGTATTCCACGTTCTCGCAGTGGTACTGCTTGCGAATCTGTTCGGTTTTCTTCTGAACGAACGTTGTGAACGAGTCGATGTTGCCCGATACGCTTTCGCCGGCCTTTTTCTTGGCGGCGACCAGGGTGTTGTAGAGACGCTCGACCTGCTCGCGCTCGGCCTGATCGACGCTGTGCAGTGTGAAGGGCTGGGACGAGGTTGCGCCAGCGGCGGCCGCGGCCGCGTGACTGACCCCATACACGGGATGGTGCTGAGCCTTGTGTTCGTCTTCTGCGACCCGAACTCCCTGCACCGAGAGGAGAGCATCCTGCGGGCGGCGGTAGCCTTCTTCGCGGATGCGGGACTTCTTGCGCCAGAGGTCACTGTAGAGGGCGTAGCGCTGGGCCATTTCGTTGTAGCGGTATCGCTGGGAAAAGTTCATGCGGCCGCCGTCGGAAAACTTGCGCAGCAGGCTGAGCACCTTCCATTCAATGTCGGCTGGAGGGCGCTTGGTCGGGTTGCTGAAGAAGATCTCGTACTCGATTTTCAGACGGCGCAGTTGCGAGTCGAGAAGGTTCAGTTCCTCGTCGGTGGTCACGGGTGTCTCCATGCACAGTGTAGTGAGGAGGAGAGGCGGGAGCGAGGTGCCTGTGGGTCACGGAGGGGCATGGTACGAAAGTAATTCAGCTGTTAGCTCTTAGCTCAACCCACGAGGATTCTGGCGATGAGGAACACGCGCGCGTTAACGCATCGAAAGACAAACGAGACCGGGAACAGAAAACGATCGGGGCTGGAGCTAAAGGCCAGGAGCTAATGGCTAAAGCCTCATTTCCCGGAATTCGATGCCATCTTCTTGACCATGGCGAGCACGAGTTTGCGGTCGCTGTCGTTCAGGCTGGTGGAGTAACGGCGGATCTGGCTGAGGAAGCGGACTTCGTCGTCGGAGAGTTGGGGCAAGCCCTTGGAGCCATTGCTATGGCCGGGCTCGGCGAAAAATTGCGACAACGGGAGCTCCATGGCGCCGGCGATCTTGGAAAGCGTGTCGAGCGAAGGAATGGTGTGACCGTTTTCGACGCGCGACAGGTAGCAGCGGAGCAGGCCGGTTCGCTTTTCGATGTCGCCCTGAGACATACCTTTCTGGAGCCGGTAGTTGCGGATGGTCTCGCCGATATTCATTGTTGGGAGCATTTCAGGATGGGCCATAGTAACCAGATCAGCACCTTCTGGCAAGTGGGAAATTCGTGCCCTGAATGGAACGTTGGTGCCATACGAGAATGGAATGGAATCCAGCGGAGTTTCGCGCGTACGAAGGGGTTGCCTTATACGGCGTATAAGTAATGAATCGAGCGAAACCCGCGTCTGGCGGTCGGTTTCGAGTTGCTGTAGTTTTCGCCGTTATTTCAGGGTCACGGCCAGAAAATCGACGGTGCGCTTCCACGCGTCGGCGGCATCGGCGGCCCGGTATCCTTCTTTATTGTTGGGATTTTCGAAGGCGTGGCCGGCGTCGGGGTAGATAGTGATGTCGATCTTCTTGCCGAGCTGCTTGAGCGCTTGCTCAAACTTGTGAACGTCATCGGGGGAAATGCCATGGTCCTGCGCGCCGAACAGGCCGAGGATGGGCGCGTTGATTTTTTTCAATGCCTCGGTGTCGGTGGCGAGATGGCCGTAGTTGATTACGGCCGCGGCCAAGGTGGGTTCCTGCAGGGCCACGTCGAGGGAGTAACCTCCGCCCATGCACCATCCGATGGAGCCGATGCGGTCTTTCTTCACGCTGGGTTGCGATGCGAGGAATTCGAAAGCGGCGTCGAGGTCGCGCTTGGCACGGTCTTCGGGGACGCCGCGCATGATTTCATGAGCCATGTCGGGCGTGGTGGCGACTTTCCCACGATAGAGATCGATGGCGAGCGCAATGTATCCCTGGTCAGCCAGTTTCGAGGCTTGCTCTTTGACCCAATCGTTCAGTCCCCAATATTCGTGGATCACGATGATCGCAGGGAACGGGCCCTGGCCCGCCGGCGTGTAGAGAATACCTTGGACGGTTTCGTCACCGCTTTTGTAGGAGACGGACTTGCCGTCGGCGGCGAAGGCGGAAGCGGCGGCGAACAGGACGGCGAGAGCAGCGATTCGTGTTTTCTTCATGGCTACATCCTTTCCCTGATTGACCGACACACATTCTGGCCGAGACGGGCAGCGCATTACAACTGGAGTTCCATGCACATTGCGCCGGCGATTGGATTTGAACAGTAGGGCGCGATCTGTTGAAAACCGAGTTTACGGTACATGGCGACCGCATCTTTCATTACCGGCACGACGGTGTCAAGGCGCATGCCGTGATAGCCGATCTCACGGGCTTCGGCGATGATGCGGTCGGCCAGCGCTCGGCCTAAGCCCTTGCCGCGAAATTGCGCGCGCAGGTAGAGGCGCTTCATCTCGCAGATCTGCGGCTCGAGCTTGTGCAAAGCTACGCAGCCGGCAAGTTGGCCGTCGTATTCTGCCAGCAGAAGACGGCCGTCGGGTGGTGCGTAGTCGCCAGGGAGACCCGCCAGTTCTTTGTCGAAGTTCTGAAAGCACAGGCTGAAGCCCAGGGATTGCGCATATTCGAGGAAGAGTTCGCGGGCTTGCGCGATCTGGTCCAGGGATTCGGCTTGAGCAAAGGCAAGACCTTTCACCCCAGAGGACACTGGGGACACAGAGGAACCTGAAGGAACCGTGTGTTCGGATTTCATTTCCTCTGCGCCCTCAGTGTCCTCGGTGGTTAGAACTCTTGAAAAGGCTATCCCATCAGCATGCCGCCGTTGACGTTCAGGACGTGGCCGGTGATGTAGGAGGCGTCGTCCGACGCTAGAAATGCCACGGCGGAGGCCACGTCGTACGGCGTTCCTACCCGCCCGAGCGGGATCTGCTTGACGGCGGTTTGCTTGAATTCGTCGCTCAGAACGGCAGTCATGGCGGTTTCGATGAATCCGGGGGCGACCGCGTTGCACGTAATGTTGCGCGAGCCGACTTCGCGGGCGATGGCCATGGTGAGGCCGATCAGTCCGGCCTTGGAGGCGGCGTAATTTGCCTGGCCGGCTTGTCCCATCTGACCGAAGACGCTGGTGATGTTGATGATGCGTCCCCAGCGCTGCTTGAGCATGGAACTGATGACCTGTTGAATGCAGAGATAGGCGGAGGTGAGATTGGTTTGGAGTACGGCGTCCCAGTCGGCGCGCTTCATCCGCATGACAAGTTGGTCGCGGGTGATGCCGGCGTTGTTGACCAGGATGTCGATTTTGCCGAACTGGGCGATGATGGCCTTGACAGTCGATTTGACCTGATCTTCGTCGGCGACGTCGAGAACGAATGCAAAAGCTTTCCCGCCTGAAGCTGTGATTTCGCTGACGAGTTCATTCAGCTTTTCCTGATTGCGGGCGGCGACGGCAACTGTGGAGCCGTCTTTGGCGAGGCGCAGGGCGCAGGTGCGTCCGATGCCTTGCGAGGCGCCGGTGACGACGGCTACCCGTCCTGAAAGACCCACGTGATCCTCCTTAGAATGGAATTCTTGGCCGAGGAATTATAAAGCTCGAGCGCATAAGAACGCCTCGGCAGACCATTGATTGTGCTACTAGTACCGTGACCGTGTAATTTTGTAGCCAAACTTCTTGCGAGCTTGTTTGCGAGTAGAGCTCCACTGCATCATGACCCGGTCGCGATTCCCGCGGCGGTTCCAGGCCCGAGTTTCCTTCAGCAGGGAAGCTCGATCCCCAATGCGGCGTTGGCCTAAGCATTGCCGGAAGAGCAGACGGATGGCAATCTCCGCTGGGTTCAACCCACTGCCCTGCTTGGGGCGTAGTGCACGGTGAACCGATTCCACCGCCAGTCACCGGCCGCTGCTCCAAAACGTTGCACGACCGCCTTGCGGGTGTGCGAACTCAGATGGTCCATCACCAGATGGAGGGTATCGGCCTCCGGATAAACCGTAGCAATGTCCAGCAGGTAATCGGCAAACTCGGGCGAGGAGCGGTCGTGCGTCCCCTGGGTAAGATGCCGACCCGCCTTGGGCGGGACGCCACAGAAAACGTGGGCCGTTCCGCAACCCCGATATTCGGCATCCCGGCGGGCTACCCGTCCCGGCGGCATCGGCCCTCGGAGGCCGGACTTCCTCATGCCACAGCACCGGTTTTTCGTCCCTCCACAGCACCGGTTCCCGTGCCGAGAGCGGCTTTTCATACACCTCCAGCACATCCTCCATGCGCGCTATATTCCTCATCGAGTTCGGCCACGCACCACATTTTTTTCCCGCCACGGTTTCAGGTCGTGGCTTTCGAGCAGGCTTCGCACCGTCTCTCGTCCCACTCCCGGCACCAGCTTGCGCTTCACCGCCTCCTCCGCCAGCAAGCGCACCGTCCACCGCGCCCGGCCCTCCGGCGGCGGACTGCAGACCAGGGCCACGATGCGCTGCCGCTGTTGGGCATCCAACCGTGCTTCTTTCCCCGGTCGCGCCCGCTCATACAAGGCTCGCTCCAGCCCGCCTTGCTGATAGCGTTGGCTGGTCAGCCAAACCGTCTTCGGGGTCAAGCCCACGTTGCCGGCTACCTGGCGAATCGTTTGCCCCTCCGCCAGTTGTCGCAGCACCAAGGCTCGCAGCACGCTTCGTACCGGCTGCAGACCGCCGCTCAACAGGTCATCCAATTGTTGCTGCTCCGGCTTGGACAACCGAACCTGAACTTTCCTGCCCTCTCCCATGTCCCAGCAATACGCCCGGACATCTTCCCCGACTAGTATCTATCTGTATTACTATCTATGTGGTCACAGTACTAGTCCTCTCGCGGGAGCTGGTGCGTGACGCCGAGGGGCGCCAATTTCCCCGCCATCTTTCTGTACCATCTTTTCTGTAGGCGTTGACGCCTCCTTGTTTGCAACGTAACATGCAAAAGCTGCTATGCCGCATTCCACAACGAACGAAGTAATCACGATGCCCGATCCATCCAACAGGAACTCATCACCGGCTGACTCAGGTTCCACCAGTTCCGGACACCGTTCCACGCAGAGAGCATCGGAGTACGCGGGCGAGGGCGCCCGCACCACATCGACGGAGCCTTCGACCGAAGTGTTCGCCGTGTTCGGTGTTGAGCCGGAGATTCAGGCCTATGCCATGGCCAAGTATTCGCGGTCGGCGCTGTCGATGAAGGAGTCGCTGCGGGAGATCAGCACGCAGAAGGCAGAGAAGTTTCTTAACACGTTTTATTTTCAGTACGGGCACCGCTCGATCGCAGACTTGGCGCATATTGCGCTGGCAGTGGAGAGACTGTCGATTCTGGCGGCGATAGAACTTGCCGACGAGCAGCGGTGGGATGGGCAGGAGCGGTCGACGCGCTATCAGGATTTCAAGAAGAGCGGATATTACACGCCGGATTTCGGGGGGGACGAGGAGGCGCGCAAGCTCTACCGCGAGACTCTGGATTTTCTGTTCGCCGAGTATGAAGCACTGTCGGCGCACATGACGCAGTATCTGATCGACATTACCCCGAAGCCGGCCGCCATCAAGCAGGAGGCGTACGAGCGCACGCTGAAAGCGCGGGCGTTTGACATCACGCGGTACCTGCTGCCGCTGGCGACGAATACTTCGCTTGGGGAGATTGTGAATGCGCGCACGCTGGAGACGCAGGTCGCGCATTTGCTGTCGCATACGCACAAGGAAGTGCGAGTGCTGGGCGAATCGTTGAAGAAGGCTGCGACCGGGGCGGCGTACAACGTCAATGCGGAGTCGTTGCGCGATCTCGTGGAGCAGATTCGGGCGGCGAATCCTGAGCTGGGTGTGCGGGCCGAGCAGGAATTGCTGCGCGAGGTCCGGGTGGCGCCGACTTTGGTGAAGTATGCCGATCCGAATGAGTATGAGATGGCGACAAGGCGCGAATTGCGGCAGGCGGCGCGCGAGTTGATGGCCGACGAGCCACTGGCGCCGTCGAAGGCGATTGTGGACTTGCTCGATGAAGAGCCGCTCGAAGTGGAAATCGCGACCACGCTGTTGTACGAGCATTGCCATCATTCTTACCGGCAGATCCGGCAGGCGGTGCAGGTCGCAGGAGAGAGACGGCGGCGGGAGATCATCGACCTGGGGCTGCGGCATCGCGGGCGGCACGACGAAATGCTGCGCGGGTTCCGCGCGGGGCAGCAGTTCCGCTTCGACATTCTGATGGATACGGGTGGGTTCCGCGATATGCATCGGCATCGGCGGTGCATCCAAGTGATGCAGGGATTCACCACGCAGCACGGCTACGAGATGCTGCTCGACATGGAAGATGCGGGCGTACGCGGACGTTTCGAGGCGGCGATGCGGCGGGTGCAGACGGCGGTGGACAGGTTGGCTTCGGGGAGTTCACCTGAGTCGGCAGAGAATTCGCAGTACGCGATTCCGCTGGCGTTCCGCAAGCGGGCGCTGTTCAAGATGGATTTTGCCGAGGCCGTTTACATTTCCGAACTGCGGACTACGCCGGCGGGACATGTTTCTTACCGCAATGTGGCATATGCGATGTATGAGGCAGTGGCGCGGAAGTATCCGGCGCTGGCCAAGTATTTCCGGGTGCACGATGTGACGGCGCCGGTGGATTTGCTGCAGCGGTAGATTGCTACGGAACTTCCTCCTCGCTATGTCGCAGCGGTTCGTCGTTGAGGAACGTCGTGAAGCTATGAGGGGCGGCGCGACGGCATTGAATACCGCGAATACGATGAGAGTCGCGAAACATTTGAGCTCGGGATGGTTCTGCCAGGCCGATCCGATTTCGTTATGCCAAGCGACAGCATAATCGCCGCAAGCAATCATGCTCGCGACGGCTAATACAGCCGCATTTTCGCGCGAGCGACTTTGTGGTTCGAACTCTGAATTTAGAATCTGACCAAGAGGCACCTGCGCGAAGAAGCGGCTGCCCGGCTGGAGTCATTGGTCAATAATCACGCATTTCTGGACGGCAACAAACGGGTAGGGTTTGCCGCCGCTCACACATTTCTCCTCGTGCACGGCTTCGATCTGGACGTTACCAGCAAGACCGCCTTCCAGTTCATGATGGAAACCCTGGAGGACGGCAATTTCCGCTTCGCCCTACTCTACGAGTGGATTTCAGAGCATCTTGTGCCCCTTAACCGCTAGTCTCGTGGCCGGGTAGACCACCCCTTCCGGGAACCTTCCACAGTTAATTATGTTGATTCGCCTTTTCTTCGCTCCGATCTGTATGTATAATCCGGCCAGATTAGATTTCATTTAGTCTGCACTCATAAAGGAGCCACTCCCATGGCGGATGAACGGGGCAAGGCGATTGAACTGGCGGTCTCACAGATTGAAAAACAATTCGGCAAGGGCTCGATCATGCGGTTGGGGTCGAAGGAAGCGATCGTTCCGATCTCGGTGATTCCAACCGGGTCGATCTCATTCGATGCGGCCCTGGGTGTGGGCGGATTTCCGCGCGGACGCGTGGTGGAAGTGTTCGGGCCGGAGTCTTCGGGCAAGACCACGATTACGCTGCAGGTAATCGCGGAGGCGCAGAAAACCGGCGGCATGGCCGCGTTTGTGGACGCCGAGCACGCGCTCGATCCTGCCTATGCGAAGAAACTGGGTGTGGATGTGGACAACCTGCTGGTCTCGCAGCCGGATTATGGTGAGCAGGCGCTGGAGATCACGGAGGCGCTGGTGCGGTCGAACGCGATCGACGTGCTCGTGGTGGATTCCGTGGCGGCGCTGGTGCCGAAGGCCGAACTCGATGGCGAAATGGGCGACAGCCACATGGGACTGCAGGCGCGATTGATGTCGCAGGCGCTGCGCAAGCTGACCGGGACGGTATCCAAGTCGAGGACTTGCCTGATCTTCATCAACCAGATTCGCGAAAAGATTGGCGTGATGTTCGGCAACCCGGAAACGACCACCGGCGGACGAGCGCTGAAATTTTATTCGTCGGTACGCGTCGATATTCGCCGTATTGCAGCCATTAAGGAAGGCGATGTGGTGACCGGGTCGCGCACCAAGGTCAAAGTGGTGAAGAACAAGGTCGCGGCGCCATTTCGCGAGGCGGAGTTCGACATCCTGTATGGAGAAGGCATTTCGCGCGAGGGCGATCTGCTCGACATCGCCGTGAACAACAACATTCTTGAAAAGTCCGGGTCGTGGTTCAGCTATAAAGGCGAGCGCATCGGCCAGGGACGCGAGAATGCGCGCCAGTTCCTGAAAGACAACAAAGACGTCATGGCGAAGCTGGACACCGAGGTACGCAAGGCGCTGGGATTGGCACAGGGCCCGGCGCAACCGGCGGCCGTGCCTGCGCCGACGAACGGGGCTGCAACCGGGCGCGTTACGACCATGCCGAGCGCTCCTCCGGAGCCGGTTAAGGTGCCGATCGCGGCTAAGCGCTAAACTTCGTTGCCTCCGGGCGCGGCGATTTTTGGTGCCGCGCCCGGGTCTCCCACTTGCTACTACCGAGTATCTGGTACGGTCGGCCGAGAATTAGAGCACGCCGGGCTGGACCGGGTTCGCTCGGTGCTCGCAACTCGGTACTCAGTGCTGATCTTCCAGCCCGTGATTGCCATTGTTGCTTCCACCCGCATAAAATCTCCTATTGCTTCTCTTGGCTCAAAGCGCTTCATCCACCGCCTTCCTGTGAGGACGATTGAATAAGGGCATCGCAGTCTATCCCGGGTCGTTTGATCCGCCCACCAACGGGCACCTCGATCTGATTGAGCGAGGCAGCAAGATGTTCGAACAGCTGGTGGTTGCGATTCTGCGCAATTCGGAGAAGACCCCGATGTTCAGCCTGGCGGAGCGGCTCGAGATGCTACGACACCTCACGGCCGATTGGAGCAATGTTCGCATCGACACGTTCGACGGCCTGATGGTGGAATACGCCAAGTCGATTGACGCCATGTGTGTATTGCGCGGCATTCGCGCCATCAGCGACTACGAATACGAGCTGCAGATGGCGCTGATGAACCGCAAACTCGAGCCTACGCTCGAAACGGTCTTCATGATGCCAGCCGTCAAGTATTCCTACGTAAGTTCGCGGCTGGTGCGCGAGGTAGCGCAGGCCGGGGGGCCAGTCAAAGATCTCGTCCCTGACGCGGTGGAACAAAAGCTGCGGGAAAAGCTCGATCCCGCATACAAACTTCGGGATCCACAACGGGTGGAAGTCCCGAGGAAAAGGAAGAAGAAGGCATGACCACGGCAACGACGGAAGCGCTGAGACTCACGGCAAGAATCAACCGCATCGAGCCCTCCGCCACGATGGCGGTGGTGGCCGAGGCCGACAAGTTGCGTTCACAGGGAATCGACGTGGTCGATTTTGGCGCGGGCGAGCCACATTTCGCCACACCGCAGCACATCAAGGACGCTGCCATTGCTGCGATTCAGGGAAACTTCACGAAATATACCGCCGTGGCCGGGACTGCGGAGTTGCGCGATGCGATCGCACACCGGCATAACGTCGACTTCGATTCGGACTACCGGCGCGAGGAAGTGATTGCCTCGACTGGCGGCAAGCATGCGCTGTTCAATGCGATTCAGGTATTGGTGGATCACGGTGACGAGGTCATTCTTCCGGTTCCGTACTGGGTGTCGTTCAAAGACATCGTGCGCTACGCGGGCGGGAATTGCGTGCTGCTGGAATCGGATGAGGCGCAGGGGTTCCGTGTAACGGCGGACATGGTGGCGAGGTTGATCACGCCGCGGACGAAGGTCATCATCTTGAACTCGCCGTCGAATCCTTCGGGCGCAGTGATGAGCCCCGAAGATATGACGGAGGTCATTCGTTTAGCGCACCAGCGCGGGATTTGGGTGCTGTCAGACGAGTGCTACGTGTATTTGAATTACACCGGCAAGAATTTTTCGGTAGGCGCGCTGCGGGAATACAAGGAGCGATTCGTGGTGCTCGGGTCTCTCTCGAAAACTTATGCGATGACGGGATGGCGGCTGGGATACGCAATGGCACCGTCGGCCGTCGTCAGCGCGATGGCGAAGCTGCAGAGCCAGTCGACGTCGAATCCGACTTCCATTGTGCAGAAAGCCGCGGTGGCTGCGCTGAAGGGACCTCAGGAGTGCGTGGAAGAGATGCGGCGCGAGTACATTGAACTCCGTGACCATGCTGTGAAGGGACTGCGCTCCATCCCGGGCGTAGCTTGCACCTTGCCGGAAGGCGCGTTTTACGCCTATCCGAATATTTCGTCATTCCTTGGGCGAGGCGGGCTGAAGTCTGCTTCCGATGTGGCGGGACGCTTGTTGCGCGAAGCTCACGTGGCTACGGTTCCCGGCGAGGGATTCGGCACGAGCGAACATATTCGCGTGTCGTATGCAACATCGAAGGCTGAGCTGGATCGCGGTGTGGAACGCATGCGAAAGTTTTTCGGCACGCTTTAGTACTCGACCGCTCGATGTTTCTGATCATCAGGTTCGGCAAAGGCCGTTCCATTTGCGGGCGGTCTTTTTTGTGGGCGTAAGGTTGGTATGGGAAATCTTTATCCATTGTTGATGCTTCCGGGATTTGATCCGCGTCCGTGGGGCACGCTCGACTTGTCGCCGATTTATCCCAATCACAAGTTCGAAGAAAAGATTGGCGAGGCCTGGCTGAGCGGGGACGATTGCAAAGTCGCGAACGGGCCGCTCACTGGCAAGACGCTGTCGCAGTTGAGCGAGCAGTACCAGCGCGAACTCGTGGGCGAGGCGGCGCGCGACTGCAAGCGGTTTCCTTTGCTGCTCAAGTTTCTATTTCCTCACGAGAAGCTCTCGCTGCAAGTCCATCCTGACGATGAACGAGCGCTGCGCGTGGGCCAGCCTTGGGGCAAGACTGAGTGCTGGTACATCGCTCACGCGAAACCGGGTGCACAGATTGCGTTGGGCCTCAAGCCGGGCGTCACCGCGCAGGAGTTGGAAAAAGCGATTCACGCGAAGCGGGCGGAGGAAGTACTCAACTGGATCAATGTTTATGCGGGGGACATGATCTATGTAGCCGGCGGCACGGTGCATACACTCGGGCCGGGATCGGTGGTGGTGGAGACACAGCAGCAGTCCGATACAACCTATCGCCTGTATGATTACGGACGTCCGCGTGAACTGCACCTGCAAGGTGGTATGGCAGCGGTGAAAGAGAAAGTGAACTCCGGCAAAGTGGTGCGTCCGGCGCCGGAGCAGATTCGCGGCAGCAAGAACCGGCACGCGGCGTTGGTGGGGGCTCCTTATTTTGTGGTGGACATGTTTGAGGCGAAAGATCCGTTGGAACTGGCGACGCACGACGCGTCGGGGCGGAGTTCCGTGCAGATCCTGGTCGCGGTCGAAGGCTGCGGAGTGATCGAGGCGGCTGGGATGGATCCGGTAACGCTGGCCAAAGGCGACGCGGTCGTGGTTCCCGCTTGTGTTGGTACGTTTGGCGTGCGGCCGCAATGGGCACTGGAGTTTCTGCGGGCCTACGTGCCCGGAAAGCCGCTGCCTGAGCCGGAAACGAGAATGTAGCCTGTTTATGTTGGACTTCGATTTTGATCCGTGCGGATCCGTGAGAATCTGTGGTTAAGAACTCGAATTTCTATCCCGTGATTCTGGCTGGAGGGCGCGGCACGCGCTTCTGGCCGCTGAGTCGGAAGAAGCGCGCGAAGCAATTGCTGGCGCTTGACGGCAAGCAGACGATGATTCAGCAGACTGTAGCTCGCCTGCTGCCGCTGGCTCCCGCGAAGAAGTTCTGGATCATTACCAACGAAGATCTGCGGACCGCGATCGCGAAGCAGTTGCCGAAGTTGCCGAAAGCGCAAGTGCTTGCCGAACCGGTGGGACGGAATACCGCCCCCGCGATTGGCCTGGCCGCGTTTCTGCTCCTTCGCGAGAATCCTGAGGCGGTGCTTGGCCTGTTCCCTTCCGATCACGTGATCGGCGATGAGGAGCGGTACCGCCAGACTCTGGAGCGCGGGATCGAGCTTGCGGCGGCGGGCGCAAACATCGTGGTGCTCGGCATCCGGCCGAACCGTGCGGAAACCGGGTATGGCTACATTGAGGCTGGCAGCGCGTTTCGGGGCGAGGTTCTGCGCGTGCGCCGCTTCACGGAGAAGCCAGACGCGACAAAGGCTGCGGAGTTTGTCGCCGCGGGAAATTATTTCTGGAACAGCGGAATGTTTTTGTGGAGCGCGCGTACGCTGGCCGACGCGCTGCGCGAACATTTGCCGAAGACGGCGCCTCTCCTGGAAGAAATTGCCGCGGCGTTTGGCACGCGCAAGTTCGCGGGTACGTTCCGAAAGCTGTATCCCAAGTGCGAAAACATCAGCGTCGACTATGCCGTGCTGGAGGCGCGTTCAGCGAAAGGTGAAGAGGCGGGAAACATTTTCTGCCTGCCGGCCGATTTTGGCTGGAACGACCTGGGTTCGTGGACGGCCCTGCATGAGCACCACACCGCCAAGAGCAGTCCGCCGGAAGGCAATCTGGTGGCGGCTTCCGGCGTTTTTCTGATGAACGCGCGGGGCAACTATATTCATGCTCCGGGAAAGTTTGTGGCTGCGGTGGGAGTGAGCGATCTGGTGGTGGTGGAAACTTCGGATGCGTTGCTGATTACGACTCGGCAGCATGCGCAGGATGTGGGCAAGGTTGTTAAGTATCTCGATGAAAAGAAACTGCATAAACTGACGTAGGTTCAAGTTTCGAGTTTCCGGTTTCGAGTGAGCAAGGACATTGATCGCGTCTGAGCTCACTTGAAACTGGAAACCTGAAACTCCAGACTATGGCGCAAGAGATCAAATTCGGAACCGACGGCTGGCGCGGAATCATCGCGGATGATTTTACTTTTGCTAACGTGCGCCGGGTGGCCGGGGCGATTGCTTCCTACGTATTGAAATACGAAGAGGCGCAACGCGGGGTGTTCGTGGGATATGACGCGCGCTTCGCTTCTCCTCGAGCAGCGCAAATTGTGGCTGAAGTGATTGCCGCTGCGGGAATCCCTGTGAAGCTTGCTAACGATTACACGCCTACCCCCGCAGTGTCCTACGCGGTGAAACATCAAGGCGCGGCGGGTGGAGTGATGGTCACCTCGAGTCACAACCCGTGGAACTGGAATGGAGTGAAGTTCAAAGCCAAGTTCGGTGGCTCAGCTACGCCGGCCATCATGAAGAAGATTGAAGAGGAACTTGCTGTCGACGCGATGCCGAAGGGCGCCAAGGCGGCGGTTGAGCAAGTCGATCTTAAGAAGGCATACGTCGCCGCGGTTTGCGCTTTTGCCGACATGGATCTCATCGCGAAAACGAAGTTCAAGTTCGCCGTCGATGCGATGTACGGTTCTGGACGCGGAGTGCTGAGCGGAATATTTGCCGAGCGTGGAGTGCAGTATGTCGCGATTCGTCAGGAGTTGAACCCGCTGTTTCCGGGAGTCAATCCTGAGCCGATTGAGCCGCATACGGCGATGCTGCAGGAAACGGTGGTCCGCGAGAAATGCGACGCCGGACTGGCCACGGACGGAGACGCGGACCGCATCGGCGCGGTTGCGGAAGACGGCAGCTTCGTAGACTCGCACAAAATCTTCTGCGTGTTATTACGCTGGCTGCTGGAGCGCAAGAAGTGGCCCGGGGACGTGGTGCGCGCGTTCAATACCACGCGCATGCTCGACCGCATCGCGGCAAAATATGGGCGCAAGCTGCACGAGACATCTATTGGATTTAAATACATTGCCGATCTGATGATGGAGAGCGAAATCCTGATCGGAGGGGAAGAGTCGGGCGGTATCGGGTACTCGCGATTCCTGCCGGAACGCGATGGTGTGCTGAACTGCCTGCTGCTGGCGAACGTGATGGCGGAGGAAGGCAAGCCTCTGGGTCAGCTGGTGGCGGACCTGCAGCGTGAGTTTGGCCCGCATTATTACGGGCGATGCGACCTGCACATTTCGGACGGGATGAAGCAGAGTGCGATTCAACGCGCTCGCGCCGAGGGCACGCAGACTCTGGGACGCTACCGTGTGCTCAAGAAAGAGTATCGCGACGGAGTAAAATTCTTTCTGGATGCACCGACCAATAGGAATGGAGCGGAAGCGTGGGCACTATTCCGTGCGTCTGGGACGGAGCGACTGTTGCGGCTTTACACCGAAGCTTCGTCGCCGGAGTTGGTCCGCGAACTCCTGACGACCGGCGAAAGCTTTGTGAGGGACGGCGGCTAGCGCTTCTACTCACTAGAGACTCATCCGGAAAGCCCCCACGGGAGAGGACGTGCCAATCAGCCACAACGGCCTAAGAAAAACGGGACGGTCGCGTGAAAAGTTTTGACCGGATCGAGCATCTATGTTAGTACAT